>Ga0209373_10000555_pt1 | contig 58972 bp, 45 predicted proteins | sample Higcelweek5metaG_FD_187173 | JGI IMG/M metagenome (GOLD analysis project Ga0209373, IMG submission 187173) | Freshwater pond sediment microbial communities from the University of Edinburgh, under environmental carbon perturbations - High... | ecosystem: Environmental > Aquatic > Freshwater >... | reverse complement strand
GCACCATATTTTTCAATCAGGTCTAACGGATCGGGTGAATTTCCCAATGATTTCGACATTTTCCTGCGAAGTTTGTCGCGAACCATTCCTGTGAAGTATACATTTTTAAAAGGATATTGATTCCGAATGCCATATCCTGCCATAATCATACGGGCCACCCAGAAGAAAATAATATCGTGACCGGTAACCAAATCGTTGGTTGGATAATAGTATTCAATTTCTTTATTTTCAGGATCGGTAACGCCACCGAAAACCGATATTGGCCATAACCAGGAAGAAGCCCAGGTGTCGAGTACATCTTCATCTTGTCTTAAATCGGCCATTGTTAAAGTAGGGTTGCCGGTTTTCATTTTTGCAAGTTCAAGCGCTTTTTCAGCAGTCTCAGCAACCACAAAACTTCCGTCTTTTAAATAGTAAACCGGAATTTGGTGTCCCCACCAAAGCTGACGGCTAATGCACCAGTCTTTGATATTGCCCATCCAGTGGCGGTAAAGGTTCTTGAATTTTGCAGGGTGAAAAACCACTTCGTCGTTCTCTACCGCATCGAGAGCTGGTTTTGCAAGTTGTCCCATCGACAGGAACCACTGTGCCGAAAGTTTTGGTTCGATAACCACATTGGTTCGTTCAGAATAGCCCAATTTGTTATTGTAATCTTCAACTTTAACCATATTGCCTGCGGCTTCGAGCATCGGAACAATTTGCTTGCGGGCTTCAAAACGATCGATACCAACCAGTAGGCCAGCTTTTTCGCTTAAAGTACCGTCGTCGTTAAATGTATCGATGGTTTCGAGGTTGTGACGCATCCCTATTTCGTAGTCGTTGGCATCGTGAGCAGGGGTGATTTTCAAACATCCTGTACCAAACTCAATATCAACATATTCATCTTGAATGATGGGTATGCTTCTGTTGATTAGAGGGACAAGTACTCTTTTTCCAGCGAGATGAGAAAAACGTTTATCGTTAGGATTAACGCAAACAGCGGTATCGCCCAAAATTGTTTCGGGGCGGGTAGTTGCTACGGTAACCCATTCGTCATCGCTATCGGCTATTTTGTATCGAACGTAGTAAAGTTTCGATTTTTCTTCTTTGTAAATTACTTCTTCGTCAGAAACCGCTGTTTTTGCTTGAGGATCCCAGTTGACCATTCGTACGCCTCGGTATATCAGCCCTTGGTTGTACATGTCGACAAAAACTCTGATCACCGACGCCGATCTTTCTTCGTCCATAGTGAAACTGGTGCGGTCCCAATCGCATGAGGCACCCAGTTTTTTCAATTGTTCGAGGATGATTCCACCATGTTTATCGGTCCATTGCCATGCATGTTTCAAAAAATCTTCTCTCGAAAGATCAGTTTTGTTGATTCCCTCGGATTTTAGTTTTGATACAACTTTGGCTTCAGTTGCAATCGATGCGTGATCGGTTCCGGGTACCCAACAAGCATTTTTCCCAATCATTCGTGCACGACGCACCAATATATCCTGAATGGTATTGTTGAGCATGTGTCCCATGTGTAACACGCCGGTTACGTTCGGCGGTGGAATCACAATTGTATAAGGTTCCCTTTCGTCGGGCACCGAATGGAAAAATTTGTTGTCCATCCAGTATTTGTACCATTTGTCTTCTACCTGTAGAGGATCATATTTGCTGGGAATTTCCATTGATTGCATTGTTTATGATAATTTCAGAAATTTTAAATCGTACAAAAATAAAAAAAATGGTTTTGGATAAAGGGGAAAGTTGATTTATTAGGAGTTGCCACAAAAAAAAGGAGACATCGTCTGATGTCTCCCAAAAAACTATCCCCCAAACTAAAACGCCAAACATGAAAAAGACTTGATCTGATGAAATCAATCATGTTTGTAATTGATTTCTTTGACAAATATAAAATGAGTATTTATATCCTGCAAGCATTTCAGAAAAAAAAAATCGTTTAAGTTCATTTTACTTATGTGCAAATTAAATACATACAGTAAATCAGAATATTGCAAAAGAAATATTTTTTATTTGGTATTGACTTTTATAAAAAAAAGAGTTATGCATGTTCAAATTACGGATTCGACATCGGTGTACTGAATATCAAAAGCTTCGGCTACCCCTTTGTATACTACTTTTCCTAAAACTACATTTAATCCTTTCTTTAAAGGTTCATTCACAGTGCATGCTTTCTTCCATCCCAAATTCGCAATTTGAACAGCATAAGGGAGTGTGGAATTTGTTAATGCAATAGTTGATGTACGAGGGACTGCTCCCGGCATATTTGCAACAGAATAATGAATGATGTTATCAATAACAAATGTTGGATCATCGTGTGTTGTAGGATGGGTTGTTTCAATACAACCGCCCTGGTCAATTGCCACATCAACCAATACAGTTCCGGGCATCATTGTTTTAAGCATTTCGCGTGAGATTAGGGAAGGTGCTTTTGCTCCAGGAATTAGAACGGCACCAATGATCAAGTCTTGGGTTTTAATCATTTCCCTTATATTGAATTCATTACTTATCATTGTTTTTACATTGGCGGGCATAATGTCATCTAAATATCTTAATCGAGACAGGTTTACATCCATAATGGTTACGTAAGCTCCAAGGCCAGCAGCCATCTTTGCAGCTTCTTTTCCAACAATTCCACCTCCAAGAATAAGTACTTTAGCCGGAGGAACACCTGCAACACCGCCCAAAAGAACCCCACGACCGCCGTAGGTTTTTTCAAGATATTTGGCGCCCTCCTGAATTGACATTCTTCCAGCAACTTCTGACATTGGAATAAGCAGGGGCAATGAGCCATCATTTAATTCAACAGTTTCGTAGGCAATGCAAACCGCTTCGGAAGCAATCATTGCATTTGTTAATTCCAATGATGAGGCAAAATGGAAATAAGTATAAATAAGTTGACCTTTTTTTATGAGATGATATTCTTGTGAGATGGGTTCCTTCACTTTAATTATCATTTCAGCAACATTATATATTTCTTCAATAGTTGGAAGTATTTCAGCCCCAGCACGTATATAATCTTCATCGTCAAAACCACTTCCCTTTCCCGCAGATTGTTGGATGTATACTTTATGTCCGTTTTTTGTTAATTCAACTGCACCCGCTGGAGTGAGAGATACCCTGTTTTCGTTATTTTTAACCTCTTTAGGAACACCAATAATCATAGTTGTAAGTTTTAAGTTATAAATCAAATATACAATAGATGGTGTGTTGAAAATATGATAAAAGTATAGTAACAACATATATTTTGTAATAAAACAGGTTGCAATTTAGGCGATTACATTCTTGCTTTGAATTTGATTCTAAATCTTCATCATTATTAATGATACTCAATGAATACTCAATTTTTAATTTCAATTTGTAAGTTATATCTTTACGCGATTTGTTAAAAAACAACATTGTATGCCAGAAGTTTCAAAGCGGGGAGTGAGGATGCCTGCGTCACCGATCAGGAAATTAGTGCCTTGGGCTGATAAAGCTAAATCGAAAGGGATAAAAGTTTATCATTTAAATATTGGTCAACCAGACGTTCCAACACCTCGGGTTGCTATTGAAGCAATTCAAAATATCGACAGGAAAATTTTAGAATATAGTCCCAGTGAAGGAATTAGGTCGTACAGAGAAAAGCTGGCCAAATACTATCATAAATATAAAATCAACATTGAGGCTGATGATATCATTATTACCACAGGTGGTTCAGAGGCTGTTACATATGCGTTTTTAGCTTGTCTCGATCCGGGCGATGAAATTATTGTGCCCGAACCATCGTATGCTAATTATACTGCATTTGCCATTGTTGCGGGAGCAATTGTAAAAACGGTTCCTTCAAAAATTGAAGAAGGATTTTCATTGCCTCCAATCGAAAAATTTGAAGCCCTTATTACCCCAAGAACCAAGGGTATTTTGATTTGCAACCCCAACAATCCAACCGGCTATTTGTACACCCAAAGTGAAATGAATGCGATTCGGGATTTGGTAAAGAAATACGATTTGTATTTGTTTTCCGACGAAGTTTATCGTGAGTTTTGTTATACTGGAGCCCCCTATATTTCAGCCTTTCACCTCGAAGGAATTGAAAATAATGTCATATTAATCGATTCTGTATCGAAACGATATAGCGAATGTGGGATAAGGGTTGGTGCTTTAATTACAAAAAACTTGGCTGTAAGAACCAGTGTGATGAAGTTTTGTCAGGCTCGTTTAAGCCCACCACTTATTGGACAAATAGCTGCCGAAGCTTCTTTAGATACTCCCGAAGAATATATGTTGGAAGTATATAACGAATACGTTGAAAGAAGAAAATTCCTGATCGACGGTCTTAATCGAATCAATGGTGTTTATTCTCCAATACCAATGGGCGCATTTTATACCGTAGCGCGTTTGCCCGTTGATGATTCAGATAAATTCTGCGAATGGCTTTTAAGCGATTTTACTTATGAAAATGAAACTATTTTTATGGCTCCGGCCAGTGGTTTTTATACCACCCCAGGGTTAGGAAAAGATGAAGTCAGACTTGCTTATGTGTTGAAAAAGGAAGATTTGGGACGAGCCCTGAAAATATTGGAAGAAGCCTTAAAGGTGTATCCCGGAAGAACAATATAAAAAAAAGCCTCAATTTTATGAGGCTTTTTTTTTTGAGAAAATTTGCGATTATTCTTTAGTTTAATAAATGTTTGTAATTGTCATTCAGTAAATAAGGCACAAAACTTGCGATGTAGCTTATTGCTTTATCTTCTGAAAGTTTTTGTTGAGATAAAAGTGATTGTTGCTCCATCTGATCTTTGTTTATCACTGCATCGTTAATTACAGTATTAACTCTTGAATCATTTTTCTTGACCATTTTGGCTGAAAAACCTTTTGATGTATTGGTATACCTCACTTCGAAGAAATCATTTCGTACAATGTATTCTTCGCCATCGTTAACAACACGTTTAGATATGGTAATTAATTTGTTGCTGTTGCCATATTCAACCACCCAGCTTTTATCAAAATTGGCATCAGAAGCAATTAGTTCAGTTGAATAAATTGAATATGATTCGGTTTCTGCAATAAGTCCTTTACCAAATACCGATGAGTTGGCAACCATTAAAAGAATCAAAATTGCGATTGTTGAAAATACTTGTTTCATAGCTTAATTTATTTGTTTATTATTTTTTTTGATTTGATGCAACAAAGAAATAGGGAGTTCGAAAAAAAAATGATGATCATTGATGTAGCACAGAAATAAATCACGTTAACATTTGTTAACACTTGAACGATTTGATAGTGCTTTGCTATTTCTGATTGTTAATTGTAGCACAACCTTATCTGTAAATTGTAAAATGAAATAGATGCATGTTGAAAAAAAGGAAAATGGTATTGAAGGATTAAGGGCGGAAAAATTTAAATAAAATTTCAATGTTAAGTTTGTTGATCTTCAGATCGAAATAGAGCATCGAAATAATTGACAGTTTATCTCAGTGGCTCTGTTTCTTGAAAGTTTCAATTTGCGTTCTTCGCAGAAGAGTAGTGATATTATCATCTTAGAAATCTGTAGTTATGCCACAAATTCCTATGTTTTAGGAATGATGTTTTTAAGACAGCTCATCTCAGTCGAGGAATTGATGGCTATTTTTCATTTCGAACTTGTGTTTTCCTAAAATAAAAAACCTTGCAATCTGCTGATTGCAAGGTTTTTTATAGTACCCGGGGCGGGTATTTTTGTATTCTTATAAGTAGCTGTATTTAATTAACTTATGATTGTTTTTTAAGTAACGGGTAACAAATTAGCAACACTAAGCAACAATAGCAACAAAAAACCGCCTCAACTTTCATTGAAACGGTTCTTTCTTTAGTTCTTAGTCTTTATTTCAATTGTTCTCATAGATTCAGCCCTTTTTATAAGTTCCTCGGTACTCATTTGTGAAAGATCAATCTTTCAACCTATACACGCGCGTTATGACTTCGATAAAATCATTAAATGCTTCGCGTGCGCGCGTTATGACTTGCAAAAAATCATTACATGGTTGCTCGCGCGCGTGCGTGCGTACTGTTCAGCAAATTGAATTTTCACATATCAGAACCCCAAGGTTCATTTATTGTCATTGGCACATTTTCAACTTTTGGAAGTACAAACGGTAAAAGTTTTAAAACAATTTCAAGGCGTTTTTCTGGCTCAATTTTTTGCAGTGTTTCTGGTATCGATTCAAGTTCTTTTGATATTATTCCCTTCAAAATGGTTCTCATTTCTTTTGTAAGAGTGTTGGGTGTACCCTCTGCACGCCCGCCCGTTTTTATTCCTTTAGCCATACTATTTCTATTTTAATTCAACATCTATTTTACTCTACTTTAGATAATCACTTTTACCAAAAAATGGTAAATGAAACAACTTACTATTATTGGTTTGGTCATTATCTACAATTCAAAACAATCTCATTAACCGCTTTGTCCAGTTCCTTTATAAGTTCACTTTGTTCTGTTGCTGTTGAGGCTATAATTAGCCTGTTCAATTCATCTTTTACCCGTGTGTAATACTTTGGGTCGGGATAGGTGTTTTTTGCCCTTAAATCAGCAATGTGGCTGTTTATAAATTCCTGGCCTTTTTCCAGTAATGCAATAGAAAGTATTGCATTAACCCCGTCTTTAGGTGTTTTTATGTTTGTTGTGTCCATAATTGAAACTGGTTTTAATTTATCAATAGAATAATACTCATTTGCCCAACGTTTCACCATTTCAGTATAAAACTTTTCATCGATCAAAGTTGCCCCCGTTATTACTGGTTGTTTTAGTTGTTGTGGTAATCGGGATAAAAAACGCGCCTCAACCCTCAACAAGTTTGTATCTTCAAAACCAACAGGGATTTTAACCCCCTTTGCTTTGGCCTCTGCTATCTTGTTATAGAATATCAGTTGCTTTTTGTTGGTGTTGTAGTAAAGAGTGTCTTTTGTGGCCTGTAATCGCTCAAAACGGGGTTTATTGCCCAATAGAGGGTAATAATCAAAAGGTTCTCTACTCATTGGCAATACGGTTGAAACATCAACACGGGTAACTTTGGCCAAATTGATAGGCAAATGAATTGTATCACTTAATTTCTGAATTGCATCACGCGCCCCGGCTCTGTTCAATGTATGGATATTATCAGGTAGTAGAAACTTTGGCAAACTACCCTTCAAACTTATTCCCGTTTCAAAAGCATTAACCAAATAGTCACCTGCACGCCCTGAAATGGAATAACCCCGCGCGCTGTTGTGTTCTGTATGGTCGGTTAAATGTTGGGCAATGGTGAAGGGATCGACCCCCACCATTAACCCATCAATCCAAAAGTTTACCGTGTCATACATTTTTACCATTATTTGGGAAATGGAACAACTTACTATTAGACATTGCCATTATTCCCAATAGTTGAAAATTGGTTTTGCCTGTTCTCTCATCGCTTTTAATGCCTCGTTAAACGCCCCGTTTGCCAACTGTTTTAAATAGCCTTGAATGAGATAACGCCCGTTACTTATGATTAAAATTTCAAGCTCTGTAAACGTGGTATCGGTTATGAACAAATAAGCATCTTCACTAAAGGGCTGCATTGGGTTCTGTTCTCCATTTTTTAACGTCTCGTTACTGTTTGGCTCTCCATATCCAAAGCATTGTTTTTGATCGTTCCCAAAGTCCTGTAAAAACACGCTGCTAAAGTTGATCGACTTTTCACCCATCAGGAAGTAACCCGCGCGCCGTTGGTCGCTGCTATTGATTAAACCCCGTGTTTGTTGTAGGTAAAATTTCAATTGTCCCTTACTGGAATAAAGAGGTTTCAACCCTTCATAATACCCGGCCAATGCAGTACAATCTAACCGTGGCACGCTTGCACCTACTTTGATTTTATTGGCTCGCTTCACCTCATCGGGTAGCTGTTGCATTTTAATGTAACAATCAAACATGGTTAAGCCCTCCCTTTGTTTAGTGCAACATAAGTAGCGGCTTTGGCCTCCAATTCATCAGCCGGGGTAATACGGTTTTGTAAAAGCCAATTTGACAACTCCGCCCGGTCAAAATAGATCATCTTATTCCTGGGTTTATAATAGGGAATCAAATTATCCATTGTGAGCTTGTACAAATGACTTTTACTTATTCCTATGAAGTCCGCGCCCTCGCCAAAGGTTAGAACGTCTTTTTGTGAAAGCAACATTTTTTCAATTCGCTGCAAATACTCTAAAACTGTAATCTCATTTTTTACCATTTTGATATACTTGTTAAGTTAAACAAAACGGTTTTGCAAAACCTTTTACTTTGAAATTTCAATAGCAAATGTAAAGAGAGAAAATCAGATAAAGCATTGATATACAAACAACAAACCCGCTCACTTTTGTGGGCGGGCTATGGGCGGGTGTGGTCAATAAGCATTATAATGGGTTGACTTACTGAGGGGTGGGGCTGGTCGGCTTTTTTATTTTATCTGATTGGTTTATGCTTGAATGGTTGTGCTGAAATTATGCCTATTGTTCTCAAAATCGCTTCTATTTCAGAATCCTGTTTAGGGGGTGGATTCCTTAAACTATTCATCGGTTCATTATCATTATCAAAGAAAAGGGCTTCTATTATCTTTTTATGTGGCCGACTTATTGATTTTTCATTTCCGCTCACCTCTCTTAAAATAGGTTGAAACAATCTTACAAAATCCTCTTTTGATTTTTTCCACTCAATTGGTTGCCATTGCCCCGGCTGTGTTGGTTCTTTCTCATCGGTTACACCAATAGCCCAATTAAAGCAATCTTCATTTTCATCGGGTATAAACCCACCATTAACCAATTCAGTAAATAATTTGGCGCGCTGTTTGGTTGTGAGGCTGGTTTGAAGGCATAAAGGTAGAGACGGCTCAATATCGGTTTGTTGCTGACTAATTGCGGGAATTAAAGGGTTAATATTGAATGCACATAATTCACCTTTTTGCATTAATCTAAAAGCTTCCTTTTCATTGTTTACCTGTATTACTTTTGTCTCAAAGGCTTCAAATTCATTTGGGTCGGTGGGTTCTTTAAAATAATCAAACAGGGCTTTAGTAGTTCTGTCCAGATCAAAAAAGAACCAATATAATGATAAAAAATAACGGTATTCATTTTTTCTGAATTCGATGTACTGGTTTTTATGTTTGAATATTTCTGATAAATCATTATTGCTGAAATTATTTCTAAGTTGTTCTATATCTGTTGCAATTTCATTTAAACGATCATCTTTTTCATCAAAATTACATACATTCAACTCCTTTGCTTTGGCTCTGATATGGTTTGCCGTTTTGTACTGCAAAACATCAAACTTAATTTCAATTTCTGCCTGTACCTTGTCGTATTGCAGTTTGTCTTTGTAGTTCCTTTCAGGTCTTAGCTCCTTACGTTCTTCACCCAACAACCAAAGTTCATTGATTAAATCAATGTGTTGGTTGAAGTTTTCAATATTTGAGTGTAAGAACTCAATGAATTGAAACAAGGCTTTAATTTTATCGGTTATCATTGTCCTTATGCTTTAGATGGTTAAACCTCTACTTTGTGTACCTAAAATTCATAATCGGGTAGCGCGTTCACTGCTTTCTTTTTGAGTTCATCAACAACCCGGGTGTATTTCTCGGTATGTTTTAGGCTTGTATGTCCTAATGTACTGGAAACGGTTTTTATATCGGGTCGCTGTGGGCTGGTCAACAGGTTGACGGCAAAACTGTGGCGCGCACAATGCCATGTGATATGTTTTTCAATTTTTGCCCTTGTTACCCATGCTTGAACCGTTTTAACACAACCCTCAAAAGTTGGCAATTCAAAAACCAGTGTTTTAGGTTCGCCCGGTTCACCAATCATTTTTAAGGCTGAATTGTTGAGGTCGATAATAACGGGTTTCCCTGTTTTTTGCTGGTCAATTTTCAATTTGTTGGCTGCAAAATCAATATCAGAATATTTTAATTCCTTAACATCACAAAACCTTAACCCGGTGCAACAACTCAAAATGAAGGCGCGTTTAATGTTTGTATTTTGGCATGGTGTTTTTGCCAAAATGCTAATTTCTTCATTGCTTAAAATATCTTTTCTCAATCCCTCAACAGTATCACATTTCAATCCATTGGCCGGGTTCTTAGCAATCAATCCGGTATCAACTGCATTATTCAACACTTTTTTGAATCGTTTAAAATAGCTTTGTGCGCCCTCTCCTTTGCTGTGGTTCTCTAAATATTCCACATAGCCAACAATCATTTGTTTGTCGATTTCAGATAGTTTTAAGGCTGAAATTTTAAGCTTTGGGTATTTCTCTGCATAGTAATCTTTAAACCGCTGTATTGCCCCGGTTATCATTCTAACGTCTTTTTTTGTGTACTGGTTGGTGTAGCTTTGTGAATAGTCGGTAAAACGGATCTTTTTATTTTCAGGTGCAATCTCACCAAAAGCAGAATGATTCAATTCACTTTCCCGCTTTGTTCTGATAATTTCAGCAAGTTCTCTGTTTTGCTTGTTAGATTCCCGTTCTAATGGTGTCCGTGGGTTAGAATTAATGTAGAGCTTCAAAAATTCATAGGAGCGTTTACCATCGCGGTAAATATCCAAATAAAGACTAATGTTTTTATTGGCCAAAAGTTTTTCCCTTAAGGTAACATTGTTCTTTTTTGTACCCCGCTTCTCTTTTTTCTTTATCTCAGTTGTAGCCATTTGATTTTCTGTTATTGTGTTGTTGCTTTCAAAGATAGTAACAAAACAGGTACAAAACCCAAAGTGAGTAACAAAAAAGTCACACTAGGTAACAAAACAAGGGTAAAACAAGAGAAAAGCAGTAAAATGAAAAAAGCCTAAATGCTTGTTTTATCAGGCTTTTAGGCTTCTTTTTTTAGGCTGTTTTTAGCCAGTGTTGTACCCGGGGCGGGAATCGAACCCGCACTTCATTGCTGAAACTGGATTTTGAGTCCAGCGCGTCTACCAATTCCGCCACCCGGGCGTTTTTCTGAATTGGTGTGCAAATATAAACTAATTTTCAATTTTCAAAAACAGTTTTAAAAATTATGACGATTTTCTTTCTTCAACCTAAAAAAATTGGCAACAGTTAACCATTTCGACAATATGGATTTTTAGCTTTGGGTTTTAAATCATCATTATGCGTGTTGTTATTCAAAAAGTATCAAAAGCTTCGGTGACTGTTAATGATAAGGTAGTTGCTGCAATTTCATCTGGATTATTGGTCTTATTGGGAATTGAAGATGCCGATACGCCCGAAGATATCGATTGGCTTTGCCGTAAAATTGTTCAACTTCGGATTTTTCTCGATTCCAATGGTGTTATGAACCGATCGGTGTTGGACGAAAATGGAGAAATTATTGTGGTGAGCCAGTTTACGCTTCATGCGTCAACCAAAAAAGGGAACCGCCCGTCGTACATCAAAGCTTCGAAACCCGAAATTGCGATTCCAATGTATGAGTCGTTTGTTGCAGAATTGTCGAAACAACTTGGGAGACCTGTTAAAACCGGAATTTTTGGAAGTCATATGGAAGTTGAACTTGTGAACGATGGCCCTGTTACCATTTGTATCGACTCGAAGAATAAAGAATAATTTCATAAATTTGCTTCTATGGATGTGGATAAAACAAAAATTGAATTGTTCAGAATTATTGATGCAATGCCTGCTTCGATGATCGAAGATTTGTATAAAAACCTTAAAGAAAATGTTTCATTCGTATCAGAACCGATGGTTGAATGGCAAAGAAAAGATATTGAAAAGGGTATCGATGATTTAAATGAAGGAAGAAAAATGGATTTTGACGACTTCATCGCATCTCTTTAATTATGAACGGGAATTACCATGTAGAGATATCGCAACGTGCACAGGATAATCTCGTTAAAGTTCTCTATTATCTACATATAAATTGGTCTGAAAAAATAAAAATCGAATTTCTAAAACGATTCATTAAACAAATCTATCGTATTAAACAAAATCCTTATCTATTTCCAGTCGCCGAATATGGTAAAGATGCTCGTAGGTGTATGATAACAAAACACAATGCTTTATACTACCGGATTATAAACGATACCGTTGAGATTATAACAATTCATGATGTAAGGCAAAACCCTGACAACTTTCATATAAAACAATGACAGATTTAACCATTAAACAAGCACAATTGCAGGTAGACGAGTGGATAAAAACCATTGGAGTGCGATATTTTAGCGAATTGACAAATATGGCCGTTCTTACCGAAGAAGTGGGAGAACTGGCTCGCATTATGTCCCGAAAGTATGGAGACCAATCGTTCAAGCCCGGAGAGAATGCTGATAACATGGCCGACGAAATGGCCGATGTGCTTTGGGTATTGATTTGTTTGGCCAACCAAACCGGTGTGGATTTGGAAGACGCTTTTAGGAAAAATATGGAAAAGAAAACTCTTCGAGACCGTGAGCGGCATCAGAACAATCAAAAACTTAATTTGTAACTTTTACTACGTTAAAACTCAAAATAGATAGAAAATATGAATACAGAAAACTTGCAATTCGATCATCAGCAGCTTGATGCCGAATTAAGTCAGATAATTGAAAAGGCAAAAGCAGAATACAATACCATCGAAAATAAAAAACTGGCGCTGTCGTTAATAGACCTTACCACATTGAATTCAACCGATACCGTTGAAAGTGTAAAAAAGTTTACCGAAAAGGTGAATGAGTTTTCTCAACATTTCGACGGACTCGAAAATGTGGCGGCAATATGTGTTTATCCCAACATGGTAAAAACTGTAGAAGAAACACTTCAACTGCCCGAAGTGAACATCGCATCGGTGGCTGGTGGATTTCCATCGTCAATGACCTTTACTAAAGTGAAAGTTGAGGAGACAAAACTGGCCATTAAAGCTGGTGCCGACGAAATTGATATTGTACTTGCGCTGAGTTGTTTTTTAGGGAACGACTTTCAAGGTGCCCACGACGATATTTTTACCATCAAAGCATCGATGGGCGATACGCATTTGAAAGTTATTTTGGAAACTGGTGCGCTCGAAACCCCCGAAAACATTTGGAAAGCTTCGCTTTTGGCGATCAATGCCGGTGCTGATTTCATAAAAACGTCAACTGGGAAAATGAATCCAGCAGCAACACCTATGGCCGCTTACATCATGTGCTTGGCCATCGCTTTTCATTATGAAGAAACGGGTGAAAAGATTGGGTTTAAACCTGCTGGGGGAATTGTTACACCCGAAGAAGCATTGATTTATCTGGCTATTGTTAAAGAAGTTTTGGGTGATGATTGGATGAATCCGCAGTTGTTTCGAATTGGGGCAAGCCGTTTGGCAAATAACCTTCTTTCAGACATTACAGGGAAAGAAGTGAAGTATTTCTAGCGGAAAGATTTAGTGATTAAGAAGATTTGCATTTTACACCGAATAAAAAACAAAATAACAGAGCATTGATTTCTCATGCTCTGTTATCGTTAATGTTAACTTTCTTGCCTTTGTCTTTTCTTATGAGAATCTGCCTTTTTATTCTTTAATGGTTGAAAAAGAGGTTTTTTGCTGGTGTGAGATGCCATTTTCGGATACGATGTCGACAACCACGTTATATTCTGTTTTTATTTCGCTGACTTTCAGTTTTAAATGAATTTTCCCATTTTCATCAGCACGCAAATTCGGTTGCCAAAAGAGTGTGGTTTGGTACCGCCAACTATCGTGATCGAAATTATCCTGACTAAATTGTTTTACTGCATTTACCTTCATTTCTGGTGCTTTCACTGTATTGTTTGCCCCTTTGGTCTTTATCTCAATAATCCCGATTGAATTTAAAGCCGTGTACAACTGAATATCCACAGGGTTGGTGCTTACGTTAATTGAGGCTACATCTGATGGATTTACCAATTCAAAAGCCGAAATACTTGTTCCCATCTTTTGTCCGTCAATTACGATTAATGCTCCTTGTTGGTTCATAATTGAATTGGCGGTTCCATAGAAAACAATTTGATTGTCTTTTAAGGTAAATGGCTTCAACATTTTAATCACATCGAGGATTGAAGAGCCCGACATAAGCATTTTTTCAGTTGTAGAAGTTTCTTTGGGCTTGTAGTCTTTGTTTTCAGTACCAATCAGCTTTAAAAGCTCTTTGTTCTGATCGTAATAATTGGTCAAATCGCCTGTATTTTGATTTGTTTCCCATTTAAACGACTCAAATAAAAGAAGTCTGTCGAGTGTTTCGTCAAACGATTTATTAATTTTCACTGTGAAGTTTTTATTACTTCTGCTATCCAGTGCTTTAACAGTCAAATTGTCGGGTTTCGAAATCTTTGGAAATACAAAATGGCCTTTCGCGTCGGTGTAAACAGTTCCCGAAGGTTGATTGTTGGCTATTGCCATTACTGGTACATTGCCAACAGGCTTCCCTTTTTTGTTGAGAACTATCCCTGTAATTGATTGTTCTGAATTGGGTTCCTGATTTCTTGAGCCGTTCATGATTTCGGTGAGGGTGATGAATTTGTTTTGGTTTGCAATTAATTCAATGTTAGTGATATATATATCTAAAACCGTTTTTGGGGTTGGTGTTAAGAGAGGATATTTTAGAAAGTTGAACTGTTGGGGTTCAATTGCTTGCTCAATGTTTTGCTTGTCCACAATTCTAACGTCAACCGGTCCATTGCCAAAAAAATCGATGAATTTTTTCAAATCGATGTCAATCTCAACATCACCGTTTTTCTCAGACGGAGTTAGGTTGGTCACAATTTCAGTATCGACATCTTTATTGGGGATGTTGTAAATTAACCGCTCGGAAAGGACTTCTCCTTTTGAACCAAAGACAACAAAATTGATGATTCCCGGGTCAAAGTTGTTCGTAGGGATGTCGAAATTGTGCTTTTGTAGTGCCGAAGTTTTGTACTTTAGTTTGATTTCGTTTCCAGCAATGGCTGCTATTGTAATTTCTTCGCCAATTACTTTCCCCGAATTGACTACTGATAGGCGTAATGTTTCGTTTTCAATTTTGACCAGTGTTAACGAACTTCCATCGATTTTTGCTTGAGGAATCTCAAATTTTTGCCCCTTTCCATAATCGCTTTCTATCTTAAAAAAGTAGTGTTGGGTAGGCATTGGCATCAGGCTAATTAAGCCGAAGCCTTTCTTTAATGTTTTACCAGCCCCCGACTGATTATTCATTTGGTCGTACACTGTTCCCGAAACGTCAACGGGTTCGCCAAGGGCATCGGTTGCACGGTAAACAATGCGTTGTATGTTATTGGTCAGCAGTGTTCCTCCTTCGGGGAAAAATTCAACATTGATGGGATCTTTAGTGGTAAACACCGGAACTTTTTGCGAAAAGTTACTTTTTCCTGCTGACTGGATATCAAGGTAAAAGCCGTCGTTTACTTTTTCGGGAAGCTTAAATTTCAATTCGTTGGGCAAATCAACAGTAATACTTTGTTTTAACGTCGATATTTCTTCATGATAATCGTATAACGAAACGGTAACTTTTTCCTTTTTACCCGATGGTGTTATCGGTTTCAATTGTAACGAAAGCCTTATTTCGTCTGATGGTTTATATATTTTTTGATCGAGGGTGGCCACCAGCGTATAGTCGTTCCTTTTCAGCATATTTACACTTATGGGCTTTATTGCAGCCAGTGTGGCTTTGTTGTTTTTCAGCGAATTGGGAGTATAAGCAATCAAGAAAAATTTACCTTCGGGGGTCCATGTTGGAACCGAAAGTTGGTTGGATACCATTCCGTTTTCGATCAGGTATTTGTTGTCGATCACAATTTCACCTGTTTCAGCTTTAAGCATAACAATCAATTCGCTTTCCGATGTTGCTTTTTGTGTGATGCAATTGATGATTTCAGCTTTGAACCAAATTTTCTCGCCGGGCACATAGATATCCTTGTCTGTTTTAATGAATGTTTTGCTTTCATCGCATTGGGCGACGCATTTCTGAAGTGCCGCATTTAGTAAATCTGACACATCGGGTTGTTGGGCAGGTACAGTTTTTACCAGAAAAACCAAAACGAACATGAATATCACAAGTTTCATCAACGCGTGAATTTTAACTTGCCGATTAGACTGATGTAACTCACATTTACGTTGTTCAGGCATGCTTGGCTTGCTCTGAACTTCGATTGAGTTTTTGTATAAATATGTTCGTTTCATAACTTTCAGTTTTTCAAGGTTGAATGTTGTTTGTTGATAAATTTTGATTATCAAACCCTTCCAGTGCATCAATCAGTTTTTCTTCGGGTTGAATGGTGTTGTAGTGTTCCCAAAAAGCTTTATCGTATCCCATTATCTTTTCGGTAAATATTTCGTTTGCCTTGAATATCTCTTTTCTATTAAATTGTTCAATGTCACCTTTTTCAATATTTGTAGTCAGAATTTCAGACGTGCTGTGAAACTTGGTTTTTTGTTTCTGTTCGCGGTCGTTAATCTTAATCTGCATCGAACTCTGGGCCGTTAGCAAGTACCATTTTTTCCCCAATATTTTGTACTGAACAACGTAAGCAACTTCGGTGGGGATTGCCTTGCAGTTTTTGGGTTCTTTTTGAATGAGTGACTGGCGAACTTCTTTCAAGCCCTGACGGGTATATTCAAAATCGATTCGAGCAATTGCCCAGGTTTTCAGATCGATATATATTTCACCTTCGAAAAGTACATCGCGAAGGCTGTAAACAGGAATAAAACTGATGACAATGGTTTCGCGTCCGTCGAGCAATAGTTTGCGCTCGTATTCGTACGAATATAAGTGACGAAACTCTGGATTAATGAAGCTCTCGTGGTTTTTTATCACATCGAGTTTGGTAATGTAGTATGGGCCACCTTTTAGCTTAAAGGTGATGTTGTTGAATGGTTTTCGCTCGGCGCCTTTTCTTCCTTTGAGGAACTTGACATTGTCTTCGCGAATTTCGTTAGAGTATGGGGCTTTCATTACCTGCAATACCGCTTCGGAGATGTCGATGTATTGATCGTTTTCCTGTATCATTTCGCGATAAAAGGTCGTATATAGCGAAAATTTGTTGTCGTAGTTTGCGGTCAAACGGGCTTCAATGCTGTCGAGAATACGTCCGGTATTGTAATGAAAAACATCGACCGACTGAAGTTGGAATGTTTTCGATAGCAGGTTCACAATCAGATTGTTCTCGTCGCATGTTTCAATTGGGATTATTTCGGGGCAATAGCCCATGCACGAGAAACTAAGTGAGTCGGTCCAGAATTCTTCGGGTATTTTTAAGGCAAACAACCCGTCCATATTGGTCAATGTTCCCATGGCTTTCCCGCTTATTGCAATGTTGCAGTAGGGTATGGGGTTCTCTTTGCGTCCGGCGGTAACTACTCCTTTAATTATTTTGTAACGAACCGTTTTTTCCTTGGTTTTGCTAATGTGAAGTGGGAAAAAAATTATTTGATTTTCAATCGCTTTATATCCCAGTTTTTCAGGGTCAATCAACTGGTTTAGCAATGAATCCAACGATATGCTGTCCATTTCGATTTTTACCAGTTTTGAAGACTGTATTAATTCAGGGTTATACGAGAAATGGATGTTGTATGCCTTTCCGATGGTATCGAGCAGTGCTGTTTTGCTGATTGAATCTGTTGTAAGTGAGATTTTTTGGCTGAGCATGTTGTTTCCCGACTGAGCATATGAAAGAGATGCCAGTAAAAGGAAAAAGGTGATGATATATGCTCTGAAAAATTTCATTTTAGTTGTTTTAATCACAATTTAAATCAACCGGGATTTTGTACAGAAAGATACCAGTTAAAAAATTTCGTGCAATAAGAAACTAGCTTTCATTACCTCGCCGTTTCGGAGCAGGGTCAAATTTATCTTCTTATCTTGTCGTTGACGTAAAAGCAGGTTTATGTCATTTAAAGTTAGATCCTTGTGGTTGCGGTTGTTGAGAGCAAGCAACTGATCGTTTTTTCTGATACCAGCATTCCATGCAGGTGAATTTTCAATTACATTGTTGATAGTAAATACTGGTAATCCGGGAACGGGATTGATGATTTCAAGTCCGCTCATGTTGTAGTAAAACGGGTCATCAAAATCACTATTTGGGCGAAGAATTATGCGTTTGTTGAAATAATCGAAAGTGATGATAAAGCGGCGCAATATTTCTCCTCCAATTGATCCTTGCCGTTGTTCATTCATAATGCCAATGTTGATGAAGTCAGACTCAGGATATGAAACAATGGGGCGGGGTAGTGTTTTGCCACCAACCCACAAGGCACTTAAACGGCCTTTATGCCCATATAATTCGCCACCCAGACCAACGCCTAAAAAAGAGTAGATGTTTTGTTGTGGAATGGTTATGTTCGAGTCGGCCTTAGGAGAGAGCCACATTGCATCGCTGGCACCAGTGTCGATGAGTAAATTCACCGGGATCACTTCACCATTGTCCTGCACAATTTCTGATTTAATGATAGGTTTGTTTTTTACAAAGAAAACGGGCATCACTATGTCGTTTGTGCGCGGTGTATATTCGAAAAATTGCGGCTTGGTAAGTATAATTTTTTCAGCAAGGTAGTCTACTTTGATGATGTATTGTTTGAACAAATTGAAGCCAATCAGACCATGAACCGGCATTCCCAGAATTTGAGATATTTGAAAATTCTCATCAATTACGACGTTTATTTTTTGGTGTTCGGCCTTTAATCCGGGCAGTGTAATGGTGTTGTCGCCACTTTGATATGCTTGGGTTATTATGTCGTTGCCCAATCCACGCAACTCAATTGATTTCATGTAGTTAAGATTCAACTCTTCGACCAGCGTAAGCTCGGTAATGATTGGATCTTTGACCCCGGTGTCGAGTATAAAGTTCATTGTGTCTGAACCGTTAATGCTAACCGGGATTATGATGAGATTGCTAATTTGTTTGAATTCAATTTCAATCGACTTCTTTTTTTCGTTGGTGAAAAGGAACCCTTCGGAGGGCGTATTGTAAAGCGTTTTTATATCGATGTGTTCGCTCATTGGCACATAGTCGCGCACAACCAACAAATTGTTTTCGATTTCGAAAATGAGATAGAAGTCGGCCATTAACTTTTCGAGTACCTCTTTAACCGATTTATTGCTGACGTTGAGGTTTACATTTTTACCCCTTATCAGCTTCGAGTTGTAATCGAAATCGATGTTGAATTGGTTGCAAATTTTCTTTATTACCTCTTCAAGCGGTTCGTTTTCGGCCACTATTGAAATGTTTTGGTCGAGTACGTTTGTTGGGGTTTGTGCCTCAATTTTTTCCGATGTTACAAGAATCATCAGTAACGATAGCAAAAGGATAAAAATTTGTGTTTTCATGGCATTCTATTTTAAAAATTTTCATGGTTTCCGATGTAACTTTCTATTGCACAATGGACAATAGATGTGGTGCAGCTAGAAATCATGGCTTTATCCGTTCTAATTTGTTGAACTCAGTACAAAATCGGTGCTCGAGTTTTTTGTGATCTTAAGGTCGTAAGTAAGGGCTACAACTTCAATTATAAAATCAATCTCCTGCTTGTTGAACGTAGCTGTAATTTGTTGGCTCATATCGATGTTGTTATCAATATTGATTGTTACGTTGTAAGTACGTTGCAATGTTGCAACCACTTCGGAGAGCGGGGTTAGTTCAAACTTAATTTCATGTGTGAGCCACGACATAGCGTTTGGATTGTTCACGTTGTTTTTGAACAGTCGTTGTTCGGCTTTGTTGTATACCCCTTTTTCGCCGGGTGTTAATATAACTGCCTGACCCTTTGTTTCTCCAGCTATTTCTGTTTCAGAAAACTGAACTTTTCCGGTTTTCACAAATACTTCAACTGTTGAATTTGCTTTGTAGGCATAAACATTGAATGAGGTACCCAAAACTTTTACCGATGTTTTTTCGGTATGAATAATAAACGGTTTTTCGGGGTTGGGCTTTACTTCAAAGAATGCTTCGCCGGTAAGTTCAACTTCGCGGGTATTGCCGTTAAACGATTTTGGTGTTTTTAGCACTGAACTATGGCTGAGTACCACTTTGGTGCCATCGGGCAGAATGTATTCTGGTCGGCTTACATCGGTTGCATTTGTAGCATATTCAGTAAATCTGGTATGTGAGTTGAATTGCCATACTGCAATACCAGTGGTTAATATCAGTACAAAAACGGCGGCTATACGTAAAAAAGTGCGGTATAGCGGTACTGTTTTTTTGTTGCTCACTTGGCCGTTTACCTTTTCCCAAGCTTTGTTGGTATCTATTTTCTTCAGCTCAAAATAGCGATCGGTTTTCCCGAGAACTACTTTATCATCGTTCAGCTCTTGTTGAAAATCGCTATCGATGCTTGCAGCTTCGAGGTATCTTGTTTCCTCTTCCGAAAGTTTTTCGTTGCAAAGGTACTTGGCAATTATGTTTGATCGTTCACTCATCATCTCGTTATCTTCTCTAAAAACGTTGTTTGTGTTATTATTTCCTTGCATGTGTTTGACAATTTTAAAGGTAATTACCCCTATTACTGTTTGCACAGTAAAAGCGTGATCAGCAGGTGGCGGTATTCTTTCAGCTTCTCGCGCAAATCTTTCAGCGCTTGTCCCATCTGGGTTTCAACGGTTTTGATCGAAATGTCAAGTTGGTCAGCAATTTCGCGGTATTTCAATCCTTGTTCGCGGCTAAGGAGGAATATTTCCCTGCGGCGGTCGGGTAGCGAGGCAATTGATTTGTCGATCTTCTCAATCAGGTCGATTTCCATAAAGTAGTTCGACGAGAAATCACTTTCGCTGGTGGTGCTCATTATTTCAGACTGGTATTCGTGCCTTATTTTTTGATGTTTAATGTAGTTGAGGCAGCGGTTGCGTACTGAACTGAATAAGTAACTTTTCACCGAAGTGGTGATGTCTATCTCTTCGCGTTTATCCCAAAGTTTCATGAAAAAAGCCTGCACTTCCTCCTCGCAGTCGTCGGGATCCTTAATGTACTTTCGCGCAAACAGGCACAGTGGAGAGTAATAACTCCGGAAAAGTTGTTCGAAGCTCTGCTTGTTGCCCTGCTTAATCAGTTGAAAAAGGTTGGTATCGGTTTCCATAAAATTGTTATGTGTTGCAGGCTACAAATTACAAAATATCTTGTTGAAATTATGTTCTGCTATACCTACGACAACCGAAAAGGATTTTCCACGTACCGGGCGAGGAAAGTTTTTGTTTTTTCTGAATGGTAAACAAGAAATGAATGGGATATCGAAATCTTCTAAAAGAAAAAACCGTGGTAGTTTTTCATCTCTTTGTCGAGTTGTTGTGCCTTGCCAAAGGTTACTGTGTTGAGAAGTCCCCAAAACTGGGGGCCGTGGTTCATTTGGAGCGTGTGGCAAAGTTCGTGCAGAATGATGTAATCGATCAGGTGGTCGGGCAGGCGCATCAGGTGAACGTTCAGGTTAATGTTCCCCATGTTGGAACAGCTTCCCCATTTGCTTTTCAGGTTTTTAATGTAAACTTTTTGATACTTGAACTCGTGTTTGGCAGCAAGCAAATTTACTCGTTGGGGGAGTAGAGACTGAGCTTCTTTCCGGCAGATTTCAACAATCACCTTTTTGATAAATTGTTGAATTTGTTCCGATTTCACCTCTTTTTCCTGAGGAATGGTTACGACCACTTTTTCTCCTTTTATTGCTGCCCGGGTCGATCCTTTTTCAATTTGAACCAGCTCAATAACGTGACATTTGGTGCAAATTGTTTGGCCAATTTCATAATACACCTTCCGTTCAGCAACTTTTTTCTGATGCTTCATTATCCAGTCGGTGTTTGAGCTGATGAACGCATTAACTTCGTTGTCGGTCACAAACCAGGGACACGAAATGGATACCAAACCGTCGGGTTTAATGCGCATCGATAGTCGTTTTAACCCTTTTCGGCGTGTGATCAGAAAGCTGCCTATGTTTTCGATATGGAAGGAAATTGTTTTCACTCTTTCGATTAAGTGAGCGAATGTAGAAAACTTCTGGTTTTGGTAAGTGTTCTGATAAAAGAAATCCACAGCTTGCACCGTGGATTCCTGTTTTTATTTTTTCAAAGTTCTACAATCACGTTGATGTAACGTGTTGAATGACAATAATAAATTATTTACTTCACTCCGTAAAGTCTAACAATTTGTTGAAGTTCAGATTCTACCTCATTTTTCATTTCAGTACGCCCCATTTCATTGGTAACCCTCACAACTTCCTTCACAATTGCTAATTCGCGATTCATTTCTCGCTGGTAGCTTTGAATGTATTTTCTGCCCAACGAAAGGTAAAAATTGATTTTATTGAAACATTGGTTGGCAACTTCTTTCATCACCTTATCGCCATCGGCATTGTCATTTATCCGGTAATAATTTCCGGCAAGCATAATGTCGTAGTATGAAGTGTAGAACCTGTCGAGCGGAAGTATCTGATAAGCTTTGTCAATGGCATTCCGGGCTTTATCGTTTTTGCCTTCAACAATTAGCTGTTCCGAAAGGCTGAAGAAATTGTCTTTTATGCGAACCACCTCGGTAGTGCGATACGTATTTTCATCGAGGAAAATTTTGGGGTTGTTCAAATTGCCCCAGGCAAAACGGTTCATCATGTGATCGTAAAGTATGTCGGTATCGATCGAAGGTTCTTCTGTTTCGCTTTTGATGGGTACAAAACGGTATGCAAACCCTTCGTTCTGCATGTATTTGTCGAGCTTAATGTTCGAAGTGTTCATCACACTCAAGTCCATGTAAATAGGGCGTTCCCAATTGTTATTTGCCAACATATCGAGAATGGCAATGTCGCTTTTTGTGAGATAATTCGACGCAACATCAATCAGAATGGTGTCTACAATTTGAGCTGATTTTGCCGCCGAAACGGTTCCAGTTTTAAGTACCTGTTGCTTATCGACTGTGATTTTTATTTGTCGCGATGGCAAATAGTTGTACGAACCTCCACCTTGAGTTTGAACTTTGGTTCGTGGGTCGTCGCTCAAAATTATTTTCATCAAGGTCGACAGTTCAATTGGTTTTTTAAGGTCATCGCGTACCACAATTGTGTTTCGTACGTCGGCTTCATATTTGTCGGGGGTCATCGAAATGGGCAACGGATCTGATTCATACATTTTTTGCTTCATCTGGTTAATGTACCAGTCGCCATTTAGCAGTGTAACGTTGCAAATGCGCACATCGGGACGGTTATTTTCAACATCCTGAACATACCAAAGCGGGAAGGTATCGTTATCGCCATAGGTAAATAGAATGGCATTTTTAGCGCAACTGTTAAGGTAATTTTTCCCCAGGTCGCGGGCAATGTAACGTCCCGAACGGTCATGATCGTTGTAATTTTCGGCTAACACCAAAACAGGAACAATTATTCCTAAAGCAATTGCCACATAGTGGGCTTTATTTTTCAGATAACGTTCGGCAATGTTACCCAAGGCCATCACGCCCAATCCAATCCAAATTGCAAATGCGTAAAACGAACCAGCATAGGCATAATCTCGTTCGCGGGGCTGATAAGGTGATTGGTTTAAGTAAAGTACAATAGCAATACCTGTCATAAAAAACAGGAGCATGGTTACCCAAAAATCTTTCTTATTTTGCCTGTAATGAAAGAAAAGGCCCAATAAGCCTAACAGGAAAGGCAGCATGAAATATCGGTTGGTGGTTTCGGGGTTGCTCAGCGCTTTTGGCTGGTTGCCATTATGCCCCAACCTTATTTTGTCGATAAACCCGATACCTGTAAGCCAGTTTCCGTTCAAAATGTCGCCATGGCCTTGCTTGTCGTTCTGCCTGCCCGAGAAGTTCCACATAAAATACCTGAAATACATGTGATCGAGCTGGTAACTAAAGAAAAACCGTAAATTTTCGGAGAATGTAGGAATATAGGTTGTTTCACCATTTATAGAAACAGGTTTCCCTTTAATGTTGGCCCAACTTTTATAACCTTGTTCGTGGTTCTGCTGCGAGGAATGCATTCGGGGAAAAATAGTTTTAAACCGGTTGTCAAATTCGTACTCTGGTTGTCCGTCAACTTTAATGTATTTCCCGTTTTTAGGATAGTAAACAGGTTTGCCTTGCTTTACCGAAACGGCGGGAGCATTGAAATAGTAACCCGAGAATATTGGGGTAGTTCCATATTGGGTACGGTTTAAGTACCTCATCAGTGTGTATGCATTCTCAGGGTCGTTTTCATCCATTGGCGGATTGGCTGCCGAGCGGATCATTAACATGGCATAAGAGCCAAACCCAATGAATATGAATGCAATGCAGATAATAATCAGATTAAGGATGACTTTTTTCTTTCGGTGTGTGTACCGAATCAGGAGTACGATACCAACAGACAGCAAAAGAATGAAAAACAGTAGCCCTGAGTTATAAGGCAATCCGAATGAATTAACAAACAAGATTTCAAAACTTTGGGCAATATTTGGTGACCCCTGAACAATTCCATACATGATGAACACGATTGAAGCTGCCGAGATGGCCAATGTGGTAATTATACCTTTACGGGTTGGTTCATATTTTTTGAAATAGAAGATTAGCGCAATGGCTGGAATAGCCAGTAAATTAAGCAAGTGAACACCAATTGAGAGTCCAACAAAGTATGCAATTAAAACGATCCAGCGAGTTGAATGTTCTTTTTCAGCAACCTGTTCCCATTTTAATATGGCCCAGAAAACAATGGCGGTAAAGAGCGACGAGAAGGCGTAAACTTCAGCTTCGACAGCCGAAAACCAGAAACTGTCGGTAAACGCAAACGTGAGCGAACCGATGGCTCCTGCTGCAATAATCAGCATTTGCTGATTTTTTGACTCGTTGTTGTTTTGGAACTTTTCGGCAAGGCGAACAATGGTCCAATACAGGAACATGATGGTTGCAGCACTGGTTAATGCCGAGAAAGCGTTCATCAAAAATGCCACTTTGGTTACACCGGGAGCAAAAAGTGAAATTACCCGTTGTACGAGTTGGAAAAAAGGTGCGCCGGGAGGGTGCCCAATTTGAAGTTTGTACGACGAAGCGATGAATTCGCCACAATCCCAGAAACTTACGGTTGGTTCAAGTGTAAGAAGATACACAATGAATGAAAAAACGAATACGCCCCAACCCATAAGGGTGTTGATCAATTTGTATTGTTTCACTGGTAAAAGTATTTGTAGTGATGGTTTTAAAAGACTTTCATTCAGAAAGCGAAAGCAAATATAGGAGTTTGCCGAAATTTATTTGGCTCTTTTAACAATTGTTAATGGCTTTACCATGCTTTCTTTTATCATTTGGCTGCTTGCAATTGTGCCCGGCTTTAGTGCTTAATGCAATTTTGTTGAAGTTGTGTTTTGTGCAGAATAAGCATCACTGCTATAACCCTGTTCTGATGTCCCAATTTTAAAAACAAACGTTTTTAACAATATTATTTTAACAGTAGTTGCATATAATCATTTTTTTTTTTTACAATTGTTGTGATTTTGATAATTAGATATATTCCCCCTATGGATAATTACAAATACTACAACTCAATTTTCATAAGCCTGTTTAAAACGCACAGGATAATAATCAAAAACATAATAACGGTGTTGCCTATGGAATAAGCCCAACGATTAATTGGCGTATTGGGCTGTTGCAAAAAAAAGCAACACCGCCCGAGAACGTATGTTGCTTTAAAAAATCAAGTTTTTAACAAAACGGGAGGTACCAGCTCCCGTTGCAAATTTAATTATTATGACTAAAAATTCGCTTTTATTATTGATTGCCATTTTGTCTATGTTAATTTTTGGATGTAGCAAAGAATTCGAAAGGGAAGAAAATAACCTCGATGTAGGGCAACAGCAGTTGAGTTCTGTTGTAACTGATTCTACTTTAGGATTTGTAGTTAAAATACACGATAATACGCTTTGTTTCGATAGTGCTAAAGATGTACTAACTGCTTTAGATGTGTTGCACAAAATGCCATTGGTCGAGAGGCGTAAATGGGAAACCTCTGTTGGCTTTATCTCGGCTCAAACCTTGCTTGAAAACTTGAAATCGAAAATTGAAGTTATGGATGATACCGAGGATTTTAAGAAACTAATTCAGGAGAATAAAGAATTGATACTTGAATCACCCAACAATAGTTATGGTATTCAATCAAGAATTTATGGCTATTATCCCTACATAACCGGCAAAAATGGTTTGTTTGTGTCGGAATCGGTTTGGTGCAAGATATTTGATGGAAAGCTATATTCCACCAACGATTTCGACCGTGAGGGCTATTTGCGTATGTGTAAGTTAAGCGACAATAATGATTTGGCAGGTTCAAAAGTGAAGTCTATTATAGTTGATTTCAACTGGGATGCTAAACAATTGAAATCGTACCATCTCGATGAAACTGTAACTGATACTTATATTGAATTGCATCAGTTTAATTTTACAGAACATACACCTGATAAAAGATCAATATTTGAAATGCAATTGGTCAACAATTTTACAACCCGCGCAGAAAAATATAGAAGTACCTACAACCAATATTACCTAGATGTATACTATAATGGGAGTTGTTCCTATTGCAATCCTGATAGTTATTCAATAACGTATGCTGGTAAAACTTATCCTTTTTTACTTGTCAGCGACAGGCATTACCGAATTAACTTGCCATATTCTACTTATCTGAACGATTATCCGTTTGCAAACCCCAACTGGGATAGCCAATCAATATCTTACGAGCTCATTACGACTGCAATATGGTACGAATACACTGGAAGTGTTGATGTGTCGTGCAACTTTCAGGCTCAAAAGAAAAATCTGTTGTTCCAATGGGTAAACTGGGATGGCACCATTGTTTGGTTTAATAATGTTACTGCAGATATTGAACTTGGGAAATATGTCTATTATCGGTCAGGTATAATAAATCTCAACGCTGGTCCAATGCAAGGAAATTTTATTGACAAAAATGAGAATGGCTCTGCCCAAGACTATAGTGTAGTGTATTCTACGCCTGTCTATTTATATGAAGATATTCCACCTGTCAAGTTTAAAGGGTGCGTGAGTGGCAGGTTGAGTTCACGTTTTTGCCCTGAGGAATATAATTTTAATTTTACTTTTTAACCAATGACTTGCTATACCTAGAGCAAACCGCTGTTTTAGGTATAGCTTAAAAAATGTACTATGAAACATTATCTTTTACTCATTTTACAGTTAGCTTCGCTTGTCTCATTAGCGCAGGAGAAAGTTGGATTCGAACTAGGAGGAAATTTATTGAGAAATCTCGATAGCATTTCGTACACCAATAAAAGAAACTATTTCGGTGGAGAGGTTGGAGTTAATTTTGAATTTCCGGTTGTAAACACCAAGCTGTCGGTTGAAACGGGCATTCATTTTTATGATACTTATTATAAATTCAAAGGGCCTTCCACTTACTTGTTAACAATTGACGAAAATAATAAAGCATATGTTTTTTTATTGTCCAGAATGAATGATTTTGGAATATCATTACCTGTCAGAGGTATTATTAATTTGGGTAAAATTTGCCCCTTTGTTGGAATTGAATTATTTGGTAGCCTATCGAAAAACCGAGAGGAACAGGTTAATTTATATTCCGAATATACCAATTCTGGAACCTTATTTGCTTATGGGCAAGATATCATTAAAATTTCTCCATTTCAGTTAAACCTTTGTGGTGGAATTTATTATCAATATTCACCAGCTGTTAAATACCGTTTGCAATACAGCTATGGGGTGAACTCCTTTGTTACGCACACCTTCACTGAGCGGATTATCAATGGGGTAATCATCGATAAACCCTATATCGAAAGCACCCGTATGCAACAAATGCAATTGGCCATGGTATTAACTCCAAATTGGCATAAAAACAAACCGAATGGGAAAACACTGCACGAAACCAAGGCTCCATTAAAAGAACGATTTAAAGCCTTGTATAAATGAAATATATTTTTGTATTTCTGTTTTTTGTTGCGTTCACATCTAATGCACAACCATTTATGGTTAATGGTGTGGTGCAGTCCGAATCAGGTGAAACCGTACCTTATGCACTGGTTGTTGATTCTATAAACTCAAAAGCAGTGTATTCCGATATCAACGGGAATTTTCAGTTCATTGCTGAAAAGAAAGAGATTGTACTTAAGTTTAGCCATTTTTCCAATGATAACATAAGGGTAAATCTTTCATTAGTAAGAGATACTTTTCTGACAGTAAGACTTCCAGGACTAGAAATAGAGGAGGTATTGGTAAAAGGAACATCACTAGCCAAACAGGCCATGTTGGGAGTTAATTTTCTTGACAGCAGAACAATTCAAAATATTCCTTCGTTTTTTGGCGAACCGGATTTGGTAAAAGCCATTACCGTTTTGCCAGGAATATCGGCAGGACTCGACATCTATTCCGGCATTTATGTTCGTGGGGGAAACCGTGACCAAAACCTTTTTCTGGTTGATGGTGCCCGTTATTATACAACATCTCATGCCGGAGGTTTGCTTTCGTTGTTTAACTCCGATATGGTGCGGCATGTCGATGTGTACAAAGGAATTGCTCCGGTTAAATACGGAGGAGCGGTTTCTTCAGTTGTCGATATTCAATATACCGAAGGAGGCGATCGCCCGCATTTGAATATAGATATTGGGACTTTGCGCTCAGGTATATTTATGGAAACAAAAGGAAGCAGAAAACTTTATATTGCCTTGGCCGGAAGGATTTCTTACCTAGATTTCATTACAGGCAACGCCTTTAAAAAATTAGATTACACGAAAGTACCCATAAATGAAGAAACAGATGAATATACCCGTTACAATTTTTGGGATATGGATGGAAAACTGGTTTATAAGCCATCGAAGCGAACGGCTGTTTCGTTAAACTTTCATCTTGGCGGCGATGAAAATGCAACCTATTGGGTTGGTCGTGGTTACATATCCAATGTGAAAGATGTTAAAAAAAACCAGGGCCGCGGAACCTATGTTACCAACAACAACATGACCTTGAATCTGAGACACCTATTCCAATCTGGTTTAACCTTGAAAAATACCTGTTGGTTTACCAATTATCAGCTATCCAATCAGAGTCGTGAAGAAATTTTTTCCAAAGGAGATCATTACTCATCCTATTTTTTTAAAGAAAGTACCTTTATTGAAGACATTAGTAACAAGCTGGAGTTTATATATCCGATCAATAAAATGCACACTTTTAGCATTGGAACACAAGTGTCGGGATATAAAGTTAATCCGCAATATGGCTATGTATTCAATGACAGGGCAGGAATTGATTCCTTATTTGGAGAGGGTGATGCAGTTGCGTTAGAAACCAGTGGGTTTATCGAAGACCATATTGCCCTTTCTGATTGTGTAATCCTGAAAATGGGGCTTCGTGTAAGCGGCATTCTTTCCCCCGATACAAACTATTATTCAATAGAACCACGAGTACAAATCAGTTATCAAATTTCAAAAGATTGGGCACTGCGCGGTGGATTTTCGGTCAATAGCCAACCCTTCCATGTGTTGTTGCAAACATACGGCTATTACGAAAATGAGAATTGGGTTTTAGCCAGTCGGAAATATGAGCCCCAAATTTCAAAGCAACTATCAGGTGGCGTTTTTGGAAAAATTCCCGGAACAACTATTGAATTGAGTATGGAAACTTATTACAAAAGCATGGAGAATCTGCTCTTTCTAAACCCCATTGCCTACGATGCAAAAAACATGTTCAATTTTATTTATGCAAATGGGAAAGGGTGTTCATATGGTTTAGAATGGCTGTTGAAAAAAGATAATGGGAAGATTCAATGGGATGTAGCCTATGTGTTATCGTGGTCGCAACGCAAATTTGATGAATTAAACAGTAACCATTGGTATTTCTCTGAATTCGACCGGCGGCATGACTTAAATATTGGATTACATTACTTTAGTGGGAAAAAGAATGTTTGGAACCTAAACTACATTTTACAGTCGGGAAGGCCATTTACCCTGCCTAAAGCCTATGTTGGCCAAACCTCATTCTTTAATGGATTTTACATTGTAAAAGGGGTAAATAATTACCGTATGCCTGCTTACAAACGGTTCGATTTGGCATACAAACGGCAAGGAACAATTGGTCATTGCAAAACAGAACTCACCCTGTCTGTGATGAATGTTTTTGCGACAAAGAACCCCTTTAACATGTATGTGAAAGACGGAAACTTATACATGAATTCGTTGTACAGGGTAATCCCATCTTTAAACCTGAAATTTTATCTTAAATAATTTCGTATGGGTATGAAAGAAATATATGTTCTTGGAATAAGCTTGTTTCTCATATTGATGAGCAGTTGCGATATTATTAGCACACAAATGGTTGCCGAAGATGATTTTTACATAAATGAAGAACTGGCTATTGTTGGTTATTTATCGAATAAAGGTGCAGTAGTAAATTTACAAAAAACGGTATCAGCTTTCAACAAAGAAGCTAAAGGAGATTCAGTTGAAAATGCAATAGTAGAACTCTACAACAAAAAAAAGCAACGAGTTTCTAACTTTATTAAAACCGATGCATACAACTATACTACACCTTCTAGTTTTGTTCCCGATCCAGATCAATTTTATTATGTGGCAATATCTGCTCCGGGGTTCGATTCTGTTATTTCTGCTCCGCAATCAATCATAAAGTTAAACGATATTGAAAGAATTCGGATTGAGATTCATTCAACCAACTATTCTAAAGATGACACCATTCCCAATTATCTTTTTGGCAGACCCCGTCAAATAATATTGACTTATTACACCCCCAATACAACAGATGAAATTACTAATCAACTATCTAGGTCATTATATAAATATCAATCGGTAATGTTTCAAAGCAATGGAAAGACGATAGAAAAATATAAGTTACCCAACTTTTATATGAATCTAGGTCAGGGTGTAAAACCATTAACAGAGAAGACCGACACCATATCTGAAACATTCAGGTTTTTTGACCAGGTTTCTCTTGATGCCACCATTTTATATGCCGATTCTGTTTATCATATTTTAGAACGAATGGATACCGTTTTGGTGCAAACCTTTACTTTTTCCGAAGATATGGTCTGCTTTTTTACCCGTGTAAGGGAATATATGGAAAGCCGGTATGATCCTTTTTCTATTGTAGCTAAAGAAATACCTAGCAATATGTCGAACGGAATAGGATATTTTGGCGAAGTATTCATTTCAGAACGTAAAATAGCTTTACCCAATATTGTCAATGATACCTTAGATTTTACTTTTTAATCATCCTGGTTCTAAAAAAATATTATTCAACTGCCCTTCGTTTATCTTGCGTAACAAAGCGGTTACGAGCAGTTGTTTGTGACGACATCAAAAATCTCGCTGAGCGCAAAAGTGACCGCACTTGGATGTTGGGTGTACAGAATATTTACAATCAGAAAAATGCCTATAGCCTCTATTTTTCGAAAAACGATGATGGTTCGGTGACGATGAAAAAGTTGACCCTTTTTCCTGTAATGCCAAGTGTAAGTTATTCTTATAAATTTTAAAGCAAATAGGTGCAACCTTTTTCAGTTTTCTTATCTATAGAGAAAAGAAGCATCTAAAATGAAACAAGAAAAACCATTTTTGAACAGCACACTAATTGCAATATCGCTTGTGCTAATGCTTGCACTTGGTTGTAAGAAAGAGGAAGATATTAATATTCAATACCAAGATTCAGTAACCGATGTAGATGGTAATGAATACAAAACCGTATTAATAGGATCGCAAATTTGGATGGCCGAAAACCTGAACGTGACAAAATACCGCGATGGGTCGAAGATCGAAAACATTACCGACAACTTAGAGTGGAAGAATACAACCACCGGTGCATGTTGTGATTATAAAAACGCCACAACCAACAGCACAACCTATGGAAAGCTTTATAACTTTTATGCCATAGCCGATTCTCGAAACATTTGTCCGGTTGGTTGGCATATACCCACTGACGACGAATGGACGGAATTGATAAATTCTGTCGGCGATAAAGATAATGCCGGTGGAAAACTAAAAGAAGAAGGAACTCTGCATTGGAATCCAAACGGCATAAATGAAGGAGCAGTCGATAGCAGAGGCTTTACAGCACTTCCAGCAGGAACGCGTGGAGATGATGGTCGTTTTTATGACCTTAACCAAATGTCGGTTTGGTACAGCTCCACTGTTGACCCTAATAATAGTGTTATCGTATTTGCAACCTATAGTAGTTATGAGCTGATCAGCAAATGCAATTCGGCTAAAAATCTAGGATTTTCGGTACGTTGTGTTAAAGATTAACCCCGTTACCGCGCAATCAATATCCCCGCTCCCGCGAGATTGTACCTAGATTCCGCAAGTTGTTGTTGAAAAAAGCTGTAAAATTTTATTAAATAGAGTTTTACCGTTAGGGTGTTTTCATCTAATTTGGGAAGTAATAATTAATAAATTGGCTGAATTTTGTGAAATGGAAACAATGTTCAGCCAATTTCAACTTCAAATAGGACATACACATTTGCGGTCAATCAAAAACATCAATGTAGATCAGACATATGAGTTCAATACAACTTTTTAAAATCACCTATGAAACAAATTATCACTTGTTTACTGTTAACATTTAAAACATATAAACCTTCTGGGTTTTTAAAAGGCAATTTTTATTGACTAAATGCCTAATTCAATGTATTATTGCCTCTTGATTTTGCAGGTGGTTTGGTGGATTATTCAAGGGTGTTTTAGGTCGAATAATCAATTTGACTTCCCTTTAGGATTTCCCATTTTAAAGAGGATCTCTTTTTCTTGTTTCGAAAGGCTGTCGTAGCCCGACTTGCCAATTTTGTCGAGTATTTGGTTGATGTTTTCTTTCTCCTCTTTTTTCTTCTTGTTGTATTCCCAGTCGGTCATACGAGGCATTTCGTTTTTACGGTAAGCCACGCGCATTCTGTTTCTCCGGTTAAAGATTTTTCCCAGACTGAACAAGAAGGTGTTGAATTTTGAGGTTATGTCTTTTCCCCTTTTTAGTTGGCTCATGTATAAAAGTCCCCAAAAAGCACCACCAAGGTGTGCAATGTTTCCGCCGGCATTTTGCCCCGATATTCCTAAAAAATAGATCAGTACCGAAAATAGAGCGATCCATATAATTTTGATGGGACCAAAAATAGAACTGATCAGCAGTAGGTTCATCTCAAGGTTTGGGGCATAAATGGCGGCTGCTATCACTATGGCAATAATCGATGCCGAAGCACCCAAAAGCACCCCCGATTGTGCAACTTCGTGAAAAGCAGGGAAGATGTTATATGCCGCGATGTAAAAAATCCCTCCGAATATTCCGCCCAGAATGTAGGTGCTCAGCAATTTTTTTTCGTCGAAATACATGGTGAATATTTTTCCGAACCAATACAGCCATAGCAAGTTAAACAAGATGTGTAGAAAATCGAAATGCAAAAACATGTAGGTGATTATGGTCCACGGGCGTGTTGCAAGTGTGTGCAAATCGGAAGGTAAGGCAAGCCACGATATTAAATCGAATTCGACTCTAAACAGGCTTAAAAAAACATAGACTATTCTAATTAACAGAAAAACAGCAAGGTTCACATAAATCAATTGAGTAATGATCGATCCCTGTTTAAAAGTTTGCTTTATTTCGTCCCAAATGTTCATTTCGATAGTTAAGAATTAAAAAAATCAATCGTCAAATTTCTCTCTAACTGAAAAATAGTTCCAATGTTTTTGATTTCAACAGCTTGTATTTTAAAGCTTTCGTTAATAAAAGTGTTTTGTATTCTTGTTCCAATATTTTATCAGTATAAAACCGAAAATCATACCGCCAAGGTGGGCAAAATGAGCCACGTTACTGCCTGGCAAAGCTAAACCCTGTACCAATTCAATAACCCCGTAGGCAATTACAAAATACTTTGCTTTTATTGGGATTGGAGGAAAAAGCAGCATCAGTTGGGTGTTTGGGAACAACATTCCAAAACCAAGCAATACACCATAAACAGCACCCGAAGCTCCAACTGTTGGAATGTTCATTCGCACCGACAACAGTTTGTCCATAAAGCTAATGGCTTCATCGGTGTAAATTGCAGACGTGGGATTGTCGGACCATTGAGTTGTAAAATCAATTAGCTGGGCCGTACCAAACCCCAAGTGTTGAATGGTGCCGTCGTATTTACTTATGAATGCCGAAAAAAGCTCGGGCGAAGGTGTATTTGAAAAAGCTTCGACAGCTTTTACCATTGGGGCAATTTCGAGATAATTTACAAACGTATGTAACGCAACGGCACCAAGCCCGGTAACAAAATAGAAGATCAAGAACCGGCGTGGCCCCCAAACATTTTCGAGTACTTTACCAAACATCCACAATGCAAACATGTTGAAAAGCAAGTGGGTAAATCCACCGTGCATAAACATGTGGGTGATCACCTGATAAGGTCTGAAATACTCCGATTGAGGATAGTATAACCCTAACATGTGGGTTAAATCAATTCCTCTTTGTCGCAAAACATAAGTGGCTAATAATAAGATACAATTTATAATAATCAGGTTTTTAACAACCGGAGGTGTATCTGCAAATGGTGATCGGGATTGTGAATTCATCTGTTCTCGTTTTGTGTTTGCAGCTATAACAATTTTTAAGCCATTCATGTTTTCAGGCTTCTTTGCTGACAAGCTGTCAAATATAGTTGATGTTGGACAAAAGAAGTTAGAAAATTGATAGTTGATTTTTTTAATTGGTTTTTCTATCTATTGTCTAATGTCTTATCGTCAAAGTTGTTATTTAAATCTCTTTTCTATTTCATCTAATTTAATGATCTCGATAATAGGTTTTCCTGAAGGAGAATAATTTGGGGTTTCGCAGGCAAACAAATTATCGATTAACGTGCCCGCTTCTTCGGTCGAAAGTTGGTACCCATATTCAACAGCCGAAGCAACAGCCAGCGAAGTGGCCAGTTTTTCCTTTGCACGGTCTTTCATATCCGAAGCTCCGGTTTTTAACTCTTCGAGCAGTGTTTCAATTATCCCTTTTGCGTTGGTGTCACCTAATATCCCTGGTAATCCGCTTACGATAAACGTATTGGGGCCAAACTCGCGAATGTCGAAACCAATGGCAGTCAGGTCGTCGAGCATCGAAAGCAGCAAAACCGCATCCGAAGAGTTTATCTCCAGCGTTTGTGGAAATAGCAATTGCTGACAAACACCGTTGTGGCTTCCCAAGGTTTGCATAAACTGTTCGTACAAAATGCGCTGATGGGCCCGGCGTTGGTCTATTACCATTAATCCCGATTTTACGGGCGACAAAATGTACTTGTTTTTAAATGTAATAAGGTTCCTTCCCATCTCGGTCGAAACCATCGATTGCGGTTCAATAAAACTTGTTTGTTGCGACTCTGCCGAAGGTTGAAAACTAAATTGTTCAATCTCTTCACTTTCGTTGGTGCCGTATAGTTTCTCCCAGTTTCCAAGGTTTTCATCTTCGTTGGGCGAAGAAAATCCGCGCGATTTTACGGTGTAACTTCTCTCTTCAAATGGGTTGAAAGTTGGGTCAATTTCAATTTCGGGACGGTGCAATCCGTCGGTCGATTTTGGTGCTATTGGAATGTCGATGCTCCCGCTTTGGTCGAAATCAATGCTGGGAACAACGTTAAACTTGCCCAACCCTTCGCGCACTGCGGCGTGCAGCAACTGCCAAATTGAGCTCTCGTTTTCAAATTTGATTTCAGTTTTGGTTGGATGTATGTTGATGTCGATAGCTGCCGGATCGACTTCGAAATAAATGAAATACGAAGGGATCATTTCGTGCGGTAATATCTTGTCGTAGGCTTGCATAATTCCACGGTGGAAAAACGGGTGCTTCATGTACCGGCCGTTCACAAAGAAGAATTGCTCACCAAAGGTCCTTCGTGCATATTTAGGCTGACCAATAAACCCTGTGATTTTAGCCATCGATGTTTCGCTGTTCACGTTAACCAGGCTTTGATTCATGCTGTTGCCAAAAATAGTTACAATCCGTTTCCGAAGGTTCGAAGCTGGCAAATCGTAAACGGGCGTTCCGTTGTGGTGAAGCACAAAGGCAATTTCTGGATTAGCCATTGCTACCCGTTGTATTTCGGTAATGATGTGCTTGATTTCGGTTGTGTTCGATTTCAAAAATTTTCGGCGGGCGGGAACATTGAAAAACAGGTTTTTCACCCAAAAAGAAGTGCCGGTGGCGGTAACTGTTTCTTCCTGTTTTATCACTTCTGAAGCGGCAATGTGAATGAATGTACCCACTTCGTCGTCTTCTCGTTTGGTTTTCAATTCTACATCGGCTACCGAAGCAATTGAGGCCAAAGCTTCGCCCCGAAACCCCATGGTTTTAATGGCAAACAAATCGGCAGCATCGCGTATTTTTGAGGTGGCGTGTCGTTCAAAAGCCATGCGTGCATCGGTTGGCGACATGCCTTTGCCGTTGTCGGTTACCTGAATGAGTGTGCGTCCGGCATCTTTCAACTGAACCTGAATTTTTGTTGCCCCTGCGTCAATGGCGTTTTCAACCAGCTCTTTAATAACAGAAGCTGGCCGTTGGATAACTTCACCAGCCGCAATTTGGTTGGCAACAGCATCGGAAAGAAGACGGATAATATCAGACACGCAACCCTCCTGTTTGATTGTTTATACTTCTTTCGCGCTCTTTCATTTTCTGAAATATAACCCTTTGGGGTGTCAGAAACGCATAAGGTATCGGTCTTTGAAAAAAAATTGTCATGGGTTGCATTTTCTTGTTGCTGTTGTAATAAAACCGATTTGTTCTGATTTATTAACGAAGGAAAATTTACAATAATCCTTTTGCATTAATTTAAATACAGTCTTCGTTTTATTGAAGAAGCAAAGATAATTTATTTTTTAAGCGGCAGAAAACGGAGGTGTTCATGTCTTTCTGTGGTGAGATTTAAAAAACAAGTAAGTTGAGCTTTAGTGAAGATATTAAAGCTGCCAATTATTTTAACCTGATCATTTGTTCTGAATACCCTGCAAAAATGCCAACCCCGTTCGACATGTTGCAGTCTTAATCAAAGTGAAAACTCAATGCCATTTTTTGTTTCAAGCTTAAAAAAGCGGCCTTCGTTAAAAAAAATAGCACCAAATTGATTGATGTAGAGGTGTATTGAATAAAAATTCGTATTTTCCAAACAAAACCAACTCTTATGCTTGTAAAAACATTCGGAAGCGCAGTTCATGGTATCGACGCCATTACCATCACCATTGAAGTAACTGCCACGAAAGGAATTAAATTTCACATTGTTGGCTTGCCCGACAATGCAATTAAGGAGAGCCAGCAGCGTATTGAATCGGCGTTATTCGAAACAGGATTCAGGATTCCGGGAAAAAAAATTGTCATAAACATGGCTCCGGCCGATATTCGTAAAGAGGGGTCGGCTTATGATTTGCCTTTGGCCATTGGGATACTTGCAGCAACAGAACAGATAAAAGCCGATAAAATTGAACGTTTTGTAATTATGGGTGAACTCTCGCTCGACGGTAGCTTACAACCCATAAAAGGGGTTTTGCCCATTGCCATTAAAGCGCGTACCGAGGGTTTTGAAGGATTCATTTTGCCAAAACAGAATGCCCGTGAAGCTGCTGTTGTCGATAAACTCAAAATTTACGGAGTAGAATCGATAAAGGAGGTGATCGATTTTTTTGATGAAAAATGTGAGCTTGAACAAACCATTGTTGATACACGCAAAGAATTTTTCGAAAATGTGATGCATTCCGATATCGATTTCAGTGACGTGAAAGGGCAGGAGAATGTGAAACGAGCTCTTGAAATTGCCGCGGCAGGTGGTCATAACATCATTATGATAGGTCCTCCCGGATCGGGTAAAACAATGCTGGCAAAGCGGATTCCTACAATACTTCCTCCTTTCTCTCTTCAGGAGGCGCTTGAAACCACAAAGATCCATTCGGTTGCGGGCCAAATAGATGGAGATACGTCGCTCATGACCCAACGTCCCTTTCGTTCGCCACACCACACCATTTCTGATGTTGCGCTCGTTGGTGGGGGTACCTATCCTCAGCCTGGTGAAATATCGCTTTCTCATAACGGAGTCCTTTTTCTTGATGAGTTGCCCGAGTTTAAACGTGCCGTTTTAGAAGTGATGCGGCAGCCTTTGGAAGATCGCAAAATCACCATTTCCAGGGCTAAGTTTTCGGTTGAATATCCGGCCAGTGTAATGCTGGTAGCCAGTATGAACCCTTGTCCGTGTGGCTACTACAACCATCCAACCCGTGAATGCGTGTGTGCCCCCGGCATGGTGTCGAAATACCTGAACCGCATCTCAGGCCCACTTCTCGACCGTATCGATATTCATCTTGAAGTGATTCCTGTTCCTTTCGATAAATTGGCGAACCAACCTGATGCTGAGCCCAGTAATGCAATTAGGCAACGGGTAATTAAAGCTCGACAAATTCAGGAACTGCGTTTTTGTGGTGCCGACAATGTTTATTGCAACGCTCAAATGAGTTCGAAACAACTTCGAACCTATTCTCAACCCGACGAAAAGGGTTCGCAAATTCTGAAAACAGCGATGGAAAAGTTGGGTTTGTCTGCCCGGGCATACGACCGAATTTTAAAGGTCGCCCGCACCATTGCCGATTTGGAAGAGTGTGAAAATGTACAATCACATCACCTTTCTGAAGCCATTCAGTACCGAAGTCTTGACCGAGAAGGGTGGGGAGAACAATAAATGTAAAATTTCTTCCGATCCTCTTGTGTTTTTTGCCGTTAGGTGCTCAAAATTTCGATCATTCGACAGTAAAAATAATTAAGAAAATCCTTTGCGAAAAACACTTGTTTCGCTTTCAATTTATTAAATTTGGTAGAACCTTAAAAGTTTACGGCTATGAAAAAAATCTATGAAACATCAGTGATTACGAATGCGGAAACTAGTGAAGAGTTTAATATTTACTATTACGCAATTCCGAACGGAGAAATTTATCTGTTTTTAATGGTTCCAGTTGTTGACCAAAGTAAAACTAAACATTTTGGTGTCGAGACTTTTAAAGTTTTTAAGATAAACGACTACATCTATGACTTTACAACTAAAGTATTGCAAGTACCAGATAAGAAACCTGATAAGGGATTAGATGTTGCAATCTTAAAAGATCTGCCAATAAATTTTAACAAAACTCCTGATTACGAACTTTACAGTTGTGATACAATTAAAAATGCTGAGATTGCATTGAAGAATATTTTAATAAATCAGGATTTAGATACCTACAGGCTAATTAATGAGTTGAAGAAGGTTAGCCACTAAACCCCAAAGACCCTGTTCGAAACCATTCCAACAGGGTCTTTTGTTTTAAGAAACTGTTTAAAAATAGAATCAAAAATAATTAACACAGTGATATGTTTTAATGCTTCATTTTGATGCAAAGCAAATTGAAAAATTCTGCGTCATAAGAATGCTTCGGCTAAGAGAAGACACAGAGAACCCGAGTTTAAAATCGCAAAGCGATTTTGTTTCTCTTTGATCACAGTGTGTTCTCAATAGGAAAGATTCGCAGAGTATAATATATAGAATTGAATTACAATAACTTAAAAGATGTGATTTTGTTCTCTGTGTAAGATTTAAACAGTTTCTAATTCGTTTCAGATAAAATCGGTATAAATTTCTGGCATGCACCTGCTAAGTTTGTCACCACATCACACTATTTCAGATGTAGCTTTGGTTGGTGTAGAAAGTTACACCTAAACAAACAGGGCTTATATCGATTGCTTGTGATTAGATGCCCAGCTAATTGGCAATTGAATAATTCTTGAATGGAAAAAGCACTTCGAAAAGAGAAATAGAAAATTGTTCCTTTTCTTTTTTGTTTCCTATTTTTGGGAAATGAACCAACACGAAATCATATCGAAAGCAATTCAATTGGCTAAACAGAACATCGACAATGGAGGTGGTCCGTTTGGGGCTGTGATTGTTAAAGATGGCGAAATTGTTGCCACAGGGATTAACCGGGTTACAGCACAAAACGATCCAACGGCTCATGCCGAAGTGCAAGCCATTAGGGCTGCTTGTGAAAAACTGGGCACCTTCGATTTAAGTGAATGCGAAATATATTCGTCGTGCGAGCCCTGCCCCATGTGCTTTTCTGCAATTTATTGGGCGCGTTTGTCGAAAGTGTATTTTGCGGCCACACATGTTCATGCCGAACAAGCAGGCTTTGACGATGCATTCATTTACAACGAAATAAAACTGCCATTTAAGGAACGCTCAATTCCGTTTGTCGAAATTGATGATGTGGATAAACTTGTACCTTTCAACAAGTGGAACGAACACGAAGAGAAAACCAGCTACTGATGGTAGAAACTCGCCTTAACAGCACTTTTTTTAATCGCGATGTTCTTGATGTTGCCCCCGATTTATTGGGAAAAATTCTTGTACGTAAATTTGACGACGGAACAGAGCTTAGGGTTGCAATTACTGAAACCGAAGCTTACCGTGGAGAGGAAGATATGGCTTGCCATGCCAGCAAAGGGCGAACTCCACGAACTGAAATCATGTATCACGAAGGGGGTTTTGTTTATGTGTATCTCATTTACGGCATGTATTGGATGTTGAATGTGGTCACTTCTGAAAGAGGAAATCCATGTGCGGTGTTAATCAGAGGAATTGAAGGGTTTGACGGACCAGGAAAAGTGGGACGACATTTGCAACTCGACAAGTCGTTTTATGGCGAAAATCTTTTGGATTCAGATCGGTTATGGATTGAGGATTCAACTATTTCACCTTCAATATCTACTTCAAAACGAATTGGAATAAACTACGCAGGTGAGTTGTGGTCAGGAAAAATGTGGCGGTTTCGCATTCAATAAAATGGAACTCAATGCATTTTGTAGGCTAATTCGTGTAGTTTGTTGTTGTTTCACAAAGTTTAAGACTTTTTTTAAAACCGGGTTCCATGTGAAATGTTATTTTTGTTGACTTTATAATGAAGGAAGAAATTCAAAATCAATAGTTATTATATGAGATTAAGAAAAAAATCGATCGTGTTGTTTAGTGTGGTTGCTTTGGCTGGATTAACCTTGATGGGTTTAAACAACATTGACAATAAAAATTTTGAAATTGCTAAAAATCTCGATATTTACTACTCGCTGTTCAGGGAGTTAAATACATTCTACGTTGATGATGTTGACCCCGGAAAACTGGTAAAAGAGAGTATCGATGAAATGCTCACATCGTTGGACCCCTACACAACCTATATCCCCGAAAGTGAAATTGAAGATTTCAAGTTCATGACTACCGGTGAATATGGCGGTATTGGTGCATTAATTAGTAAACACGGCGATCAAATCATTATTTCAGAACCTTACGAGAATTTTCCTGCTCAAAAATCGGGTTTAATGGCTGGTGATGTTATTCTTGAAGTTGCCGGAAAATCGACTGTAAAAATGACTACCGAAGATGTGAGCAACTTGCTGAAAGGATCGGCAGGTCAAGTGGTTGTGGTGAAGGTATCGCGACTGGGAGAGAAAAAGCCGATCGAAATTAATATCATACGCGAAAAAATTTCAATCGACCCAATTAGTTACAGTGGCATGGTTGATGCTGAAACCGGATATATTCGACTTTCAAATTTTACACAAGATTGCGCTGAAAAAGTGAAAAAGGCATTTCTTGAACTGAAAGAAGAAAAAGGTGCTAAAAACCTGATCCTCGATTTACGTGGAAATCCCGGCGGATTGCTCATTGAATCGGTTAATCTTTGTAATTTGTTCATCGATAAAGATTTGGAAGTGGTGAGCACAAAAGGGAAAGTTTCGCAATGGGATAAAAGCTATAAAACCACCGGAAATCCTGTCGATACCCAAATGCCATTGATTGTATTGGTTGACCGTGGTTCGGCATCGGCTTCTGAAATTGTTTCGGGTACCATTCAGGATCTCGACCGGGGCGTAATTATTGGGACACGTACTTTCGGAAAGGGATTGGTTCAAACTACCCGCGATTTGAGTTACAACGCGAAATTGAAAGTAACAACTGCAAAATATTACATTCCCAGTGGAAGATGCATTCAAGCTCTTGACTATTCTCATCGTAATGAAGATGGGAGTGTTGGGCATGTTCCCGATTCACTGATTTCTGAGTTCAAGACTAAAAACGGACGAAAAGTTTACGACGGTGGTGGTGTTGCTCCAGATATTAAAATTGAAAATGAAGCATTCAGTAACCTTTCGTTTAAATTGATCAGTCAGTTTAAAGTATTCGATTTTGCCACAAAATTCAGGGCTGAAAATCCAACTATTCTGCCTGTTGAACAGTTCAAAATTACCGATCAAATCTACAGCGACTTTATTTCTTATGTAGAATCAACCGATTTCGAATATAATTCTGAGACACAAAAACTTCTCGAAGAGCTCAAAAAGACAGCTGAGGAGGAGAAATACCTCGATGTAGCCGGAGAGGAACTAAAGGCTCTTGAAAAAAGCCTGGCTCCTGATCTCGATCGTGATTTGAATAAATTTAAAAAGGAAGTTTCGATGCTGTTGCGCAGTGAAATTGTTTCGAGGTATTATTATCAGAAAGGTGCCGCATTTGCTGCCCTCGAAGATGATTTGGAAATAGGGAAGGCTCTTGAGCTATTTGCCAATAAAGAACAATTCAATGCAATATTGAAGCCGAATTAATCGGCATTAACAATAAAAAAGGATAAACCGGTTGTACCATTGTGTATAGCCGGTTTTTTTGTGCCAACCGACATTTCTTCTTCATTCACCGATTTTTTCCATAAGTTGGCAATTTCTAGCTGTTGGGTTGTAACCTCTAAGCTCTACTTTCGTCAAAGCCATTAAAATACAACCTTTAGTTTCAATTCTATTAAAAACAAACGATTCATTGCCTAAAGTGAACTAGAGTTTAAAGTGCCTAAAATTCAAAAACAAACAACTGTTCTTATGTTGAATTAATTTTTACTATAGGCAATTTAGTCATTGAATGGTAAAGAACAATTAAAAACAATAGCTATGAAAAAAATTACAACTCTATCAACTATCCTCATTGCGGCATCCCTAATATTCTTGATGTCAGCATGTATCTGGGTAAAATCGGTTCGCGGCAACGGAAATGTTGTAAAAGAAACCCGTCAGGTAAATCCGTTTACAGGTGTTGATGCCAGTGCTGGAATTAATGTCTATCTTTTTCAGGGAAACGAAGAGAAAGTGGTAGTAGAAGCCGATGAAAACATTAAAGACCTAATTGTAACCCGAGTAGAGGGCGATGTGTTGAAATGCTATGTTAAGGGAAGCATTCTCAGTTCGAAAAAGATGAATGTTTACGTCAACTTCAAAACGTTGAACAAAATCAATGCATCATCTGGTTCTGATGTTTTTGGTGAAACTGTAATCAATGCTGAACGTTTAGACCTTGATGTAAGCAGTGGTGCCGAAATGAAAGTAGAAGTAAATGCAACCCACATAAAGTGCAATGCGAGTAGCGGTTCCGATGCTATTGTGAAAGGAACAGCTTCTTCTTTTAAAGCAGAAGCCAGTAGTGGCTCCGACATAAACGCCGAAAATTTAACGGTGAAAAGCTGTGATGCTTCGGCTTCGAGTGCTGGCGAAATTAAAATTACGGTTACCGAACAAATTACCGCCGATGCTAGTAGTGGGGGCGATGTTCGTTATTATGGAAATCCGAAAAACGAGCGAATCAACGAATCAAGTGGTGGAGACGTTAGCAGAAAATAGTGCAACAAGAAAAAATAGAAAATAGGAAAGTGATCTGAGTTTCACTTTCCTATTTTTTTGTTTTTGAAGGTCGAAAAAAGGCCTACAATTGAAGAATAACCAGTTATTATATCCTGAAGAAGAATAACTAATGACTTTCCTGTTTTCAATGTGCAAATCTTCTCTTTATCTAATTGTTAACTTGTTTGGTGCAATTCGAAAATACGATAGAAATTCTGGAATTCAATTAATTTTGTGTCCGCTTTGGAAAAGCGAATTCAGATATCAAAAACATTTAAAAATATTAGCAAATTATGAAAGTAACAGTTGTTGGTGCTGGTAATGTTGGAGCTACTTGTGCTCAAATTATTGCCGAAAAGGGAATTGTAAGTGAAGTTGTTCTCGTTGACATAAAAGACGGTTTGGCCGAAGGTAAAGCTTTAGATTTATGGCAAACTGCTCCTATTAACTACTACGATAGCCGTATCACTGGTTCTACAAACGATTATTCTAAAACAGCCGATTCAGAAGTGGTTGTAATCACATCGGGCGTACCTCGTAAACCAGGGATGAGCCGCGACGACTTGATTTCTATCAACGCAGGTATTGTAAAAACCGTTGCTGAAAATGTCGTAAAATATTCACCAAATGCAAAAATCATTATTGTTTCTAACCCGTTGGACGTAATGACTTATTGTGCTTTAGTGGCTACCAAGAAATCGAAAAATGAAGTATTTGGAATGGCAGGTATCCTCGATACTGCTCGTTACCGTGCTTTCCTTGCTGAGGCTTTGGATGTAAATCCTAAAGATATTCAGGCTATTTTAATGGGCGGACATGGCGATACCATGGTTCCACTGCCACGTTACACTACTGTTGGTGGTATTCCTGTAACTGAGTTGATTGATGCCGATAAGCTTGATGCAATTATCGAACGCACCAAAGTTGGTGGTGGCGAATTGGTTAAATTGTTGGGTACTTCGGCTTGGTATGCACCAGGTTCGGCAGCTGCTCAAATGGTTGAATCAATTATTCTCGATCAAAAACGTATTTTCCCAGTTTGTGCATATTTGCAGGGCGAATATGGTTTAAACGACATCTACCTTGGAGTTCCTGTAAAATTGGGCAAAAATGGTATTGAGCAGATCATTGAATTAGATTTGAATCAAGAAGAGAAAGCAATGCTTACCGAATCAGCTGCTGCTGTTAAAGAAGTGATGGTTGCCCTCGATGACATGAAATTGTTCGAATAAATCGATATTCAGATAGATAAAAAGCCATCAGATTTTTTCTGATGGCTTTTTTGTTGTATGTTGTGCATACACATCACCTAGAAAGTGCAAATCCTTTATGGGGGTAGGTAGTTCTATTATGACCTATTTCTGAACATTTAAAATACAAATGCAGTGTAAATGTTCCAACATTAAATCTTGATCAGATCACTTATGTTCAGTTTTTTTTTGTTTTCTAAAAAAACGGTCAATAATAAAAATGGTTAGAATTATGGTAATTAATGTGCCAATTATCTCCCCTAATATGCCTCCAAAAAATCCAAAAATTGTACTTATTATAGTTGCTGGCAATACCCCACAAATTACAATAAAACTCAAAATACCGTTTTTAATTGTGAAATTTCCAAAATGCATTAACACAATCGATAATGCTATATATAATAGAGATACAGCATATATGAGTGTCTTTTTATTTCTTGTTTTCATAAGGTAAAATATTAATGTAAAATAGATCTAATATCCATGCAATATTGCTTCTGGGTTGCATTAATCTATGTGGGTACAATGATATACGCTTAGTTATAAATATTTGCTCTCATGACTATCTCCATTAAAACTATATACTGAACTTATATGAACAGATTAAACCGAATAAAACACTTGTACCACCTGCAATAATCCATTGTTGTGAGGGGCACATTCGAGAACATTGATGTTTGTCTTAAAATTCGCTATTAAGAATTGTGTCACTAAAAGAATATTTTCCAATCGTTCCAATGAGTCTTGCCTGAATGGGATCAGAAATGTAAGGTCTGAAAGGTTTTCCATATCTAGAGAAACGATTTTAAAAGAGGGTAAAGTGCAAAAAAGTTGTTGAATAAATGTGCGGCAATGGTGATCCATACATTCCTCCGTTTTTGATAAACATAGGAAAACATTAAGCATGTTGGTAGAAGTGCCAAAAAATTTGTTGGAGTAAAAAGGTGATAAATACTCCAAGAAAAGCCATTAATTATCCAAGTGTAGTTTTTAAACTGGTTAAATTGTAATTCAAACAAATAACATCTGAAATACAACTCTTCTGAGAATGCGACAATTGGTATAAACAAAACTATTAATGAAAGGATTGGTAAACACTGAACACTTGTAGGTTGATTATAAGCATGTAGCGACCTTACGTTAAAAAAATGAACAATTTCTAGTTTCATAATAAGTCTATAAAATAGACCACCAATGATAAATAAACCTAATACAATCCATATATCTTTGAGTACTAATTTTTTTTTAAAATAAGAAGCAAAGGAATGCTTCTTTTCTTTACTGGTTATAATTAGTTTAAATAATGCAAAAACTAAGAAAGCTGTACAAGCAAGAACATTTATTGCAAACCCACCTAACAAGTAATTGTTATTATTCAATGCAATTAAATTTGCATATTTTAATATTATACCGAAAAGGCAAGTGATAATTATTAGCTCAATAATCCAACTAAATTTCTTCCAGAATAATGCCATTTTATTTTTTTATTTTATGATAATTTGAAATATAGACGCAACTCAAACTTTCGCAAGCTAATTCTATTGCGTTTATATCTTTACAAAATTAAATATTTTCAAGATCAACCTTTGCTACCATGATAACAGCCACTTGCACTACCACAGTATTGTTGTTTGTAGGTATTAACATCCTGAATTAAAGTTGGGATCACAGGTTCCCCGGTTGGTACATTATTTAGAAAGTTAAAAAAATCAAAGTCCAAATTACAACCCTTAGTTAAAAGATCAAGGGCTTCTTTTTTATGATTATTATAGAATGTATTAATATCATCTCAAGCACTTTTAAACGCAGCTTCAGCATAATATCCAGGATAATTTGCTATTTCATTCATTTGAGCGTTTATTCCCGAAACCCATTGATCTATAGGTGTTACAGGGATTCCGCCTCCTGTTGATTGTCTTAATTCAACATTATTAAGAACATTCATCTCATTTTCCAATTCTTTCAACGTTCATTTTTCTAATTTTTTCATAGTTTAAAATTTTGAATACATAAAAAACTTGTTCGTCAACTTATTACTGCAACCCTAAATAGTTGTATGTCATTAATCCGATGTTTTTTTAGCAGGCATAAAACAGAAAAAGGAAATCAACGGAATACGCTTTCCCTAATTTCCTCTTTCTTCAATTTTAAAAGCAAAGAATCTAAACAAATTTTTCGCCCTTCTTTATTTTTACATCGTTGACAAACTGTCTAATCTGTTGCTCGTCTTCTTTCTTGCAAATTAGCAAAGTATCTTTTCCTTCCACTATAATGTATCCATCTAGCCCCTGAACAACCACCAACTTATCGTTACTCATGTTCACAATGCAATTTTGAGTATCGTAAAGCATTACATTTTTACCTTTTATTGCATTATCGGCAGCATCGCGGTTCGAGTTTTCCCATAGCGATCCCCATGTTCCAAGATCGCTCCATCCAAAGTCGGAGCAAAAAACAAAAACATTTGAAGCTTTCTCCATAATCCCATAATCGATAGATATGTTGGGACATTCTGAGTATGTTTTATTGAGGAATGCGTGTTCTTCGTTAGTGTAATAAAAGCGATGCCCTTTAATAAATAACTCGTTAACCTCGGGCAAGTAGGTTTCGAATGCACTCATGATTGATTTTAGCGACCAGATGAAAATGCCTGAATTCCAGAAGAACTCGCCACTGTCCATGAAAACTTTGGCCATCTTTAGGTCTGGTTTCTCAGTAAACGTTTTCACTTTATACAAATTGTCGGTCGATTCAAACGATACATTGCCGTTAATTTGAATGTATCCATAACCTGTTTCGGGGCGGCTTGGTGTTATGCCCAATGTAACCAGCGCATCGTTTTGTGTAACGTAACGAAGTGCATTCTCAAGCTGAAGTATGAATTCATTTTCTTTTGTAATCAAGTGGTCACTTGGAGCAACAATGATGTTGGCATCGGGGTTTTTGCATTTAATTTTATGACAAGCATAAGCAATACAAGGGGCAGTATTTCGGCGTAATGGTTCGCCCAATACTTGGCTTTCATCCAGTAGTGGCAATTGTTCGAGAACCATTTCGCGGTAGTCGTAATTCGTAACAATCAAAAAATTTTCGGCTGGACAAATGTTATTTAACCTACGGAAAGTTTGCTGAATCAGCGTCTCGCCGGTTCCCAATATATCGAGAAATTGTTTTGGACACGACGATTTACTTAATGGCCAAAATCTGCTTCCAATTCCGCCAGCCATTATTACACAGTATGTATTATTCATTTTTGGTTTTTTAAATGGTTTCTAAAGATACCAAAATTGGTGCATTAGAAACAAGATTGATGTTTGCTTTTTGCTTTTTAATTGGATTTCAACGTTAAAAGAAAAGAACCAATGGGTTTCCAATGGTTCAATATCAATAGGTTAAAAATGCTGTTTCGATTTTTTTATTTTGGTTGCATTCTGATTATTGGCACCAACATTTCTTCCATCGATACACCTCCATGCTGGAATGTGTTTTTATAGTAATTGGCATAATAGTTAAAGTTGTTGGGGTAAGCAAAGAAGTCCTGATTTTCGGCAAATATGAATGTAGTGCTTACATTGGGCGATGGCAACCTGGCATCCGAGGGGCGTTTAATTTCGAAAACCTCTTTGGCTTTGTAGTTGAGGTTGCGTCCCAGCTTGTACCTTAGGTTGGTGTTGGTATTCCGTTCACCAATTACCTTAATGGGGTTGGTTACTTTAATTGTTCCATGGTCGGTGGTGATAACAAGCTCGAACTTATTGTCTCTTAAATCTTTCAATAGGTCGATTAATCCTGAATGTTTGAACCAGCTTAACGTAAGGGAACGGTAGGCTGCTTCATCAGATGCCAGTTCGCGTATCATGTTCATTTCGGTGCGGGCATGTGAAATCATATCAACAAAATTAAGCACCATCACAGTTATGTCCGATTGCAGTATCTGGCTAATGTTGTCGCTTCCTTTTCGGCCTGGTTTCGAAGAGGTAATCTTTTCGAAAAACAACTTTTCTTTGCGTCCGTTTCGGTTGAACTGTTTTCGAAGCAAATCTTCTTCGAAGTTATTTTTTCCGCCTTCTTCATTATCGTCATCTTCCCAGCATTCGGGATAAATCTTCTGAATATCGGCAGGCATTAGACCTGCAAAAATGCTGTTTCGCGCATACATTGTTGCTGTTGGCAATATGCTGAAATAGATTTCTTCGTTTACAATTGAGTAATATTCGCTGATAATTGGGCTTAATACCCGCCACTGGTCGAACCGCAGATTGTCTATCACCATTACGAATACTTTTTTCCCTTCGTCGAGAATAGGGAAAATCCGTTTTTTAAATAAATCGGGCGACAAAATAGGGTGTGCTTCATTTTTTGGGTCGAGCCAATTGATGTAATTTTTCCCGATGAACCTTACAAAGGCATTGTTTGCTTCGTTTTTCTGCATTAACAAAACTTCGTCCATTGCTTTATCGTCGCTGTTGCTCAGTTCCATTTCCCAGTAAACCAGTTTGCGGTACACTTCCTTCCAGTCTTCGATTGTAAACGAGTCGTTGATTTGCATCCCTAGTCTCGAGAACTCCATTTGATAGGCCGAAGTTGTTTGCTTGGTTTCCAGTTCTTTTTTGTTGATGTTCTTTTTAATCGAAAGGAGGATCTGTTTTGGGTTAACGGGTTTAATGAGGTAGTCGGCCATTTTCGATCCAATGGCTTCGTCCATAATGGCCTCTTCCTCGCTTTTTGTGATCATTACCACCGGAACAAGGTGATTGATCTCTTTGATGATCTTCAATGTTTCGAGACCGGTGTAGCCCGGCATATTTTCATCGAGGAAAATAATGTCGTAGTTGTTACTTTTAACCATATCAATGGCATCGGTGCCGTTGGTGGCAGTATGCACCTCATAATCTTTGTTTTCAAGAAAAATGATGTGTGGTTTCAACAGGTCAATTTCATCGTCGACCCAAAGTATTTTTGATTTCTTATTTTGCATATCGGCTTATTTACTGAATAATGGTTGTTTATACGGCTATTGATTACTCAAATAACAGACCGAAGTGTTTTTTATTGCATGCGTTAAACGGTTTTGACACCTTTTAACTATTGACCACTATCGTAGAACTTCTGGTATTCCTGAATATTTTTAGAACTTTTGAGCAGTTGTAAGTTGGTTTTGGTTATGATATAACTGCGATAATTTACATTCCGAAGCGACATGGCTATGCGGTTGTCTGAATTGATGTCGGTAGCATATTGTTTGGCAACCTGGTTGTTTTCGAACGTACGCACTATAACCATCGATTGATATTCATTAAACTCCTCGGTTGTTACAGTCAAAGCTTTGTCTCGGTATTTCATCGCATTTAAGCGGTTGAGGTATGTTGAAAGCAATGTTTTATTTGATCCTGAACTTGGAAGAATGTATATGAGCAGCTGTGCCGAATCGGGGGCACTCACATAAAGGCCACTGTACGATTCTTTTACTGGTTCAACAGTTGTTTTGTTTGCTGCAACCACGTTTTCAGTCTTCGTTTCAACGTTTTCAACTTTGGGTTCAGCCGGTTTTGCTACAACAACAGTAGGTTCTGTTACCTTCGTTTCAACGTTGGCTTGAGAGGGTTGACTATTTGCTTCTACCTTTGATTTTGTTTCTTCAGCAGGTTGTGCCTTCACCTCTGCTTTTGGTTGTTGGACTTCCGGTTTTACTTCGGGTGCTTTTACGGGAGCAGGAGGTCTGCGCTGAATGTAATTTGCCTTATAGAACTTTGCCCATTCGTCGAAATTGTTGGTTTCTTTTAACTTGTTCAGGTTTTCGGAAGAAACGACATTGCAAGTGTAGGATGAAGAGCCAAGCGATGAAAACAGTTTTTTGTTACTTTCTATTTTCTTTAAATATTCTGCCGCTTCGTAACCATTTCCAAATTGCGAAATTATGAGGGCCGTTTTATCCTTGAAATTAAAAGGAACAACCTTTAAACGCAGTGTTTTGTATTCGGTGTTGTTAAACTGAACAAAATCACGCATAATTAACCCTGTTTTGTAACGAGGTTCGTTAACAATTAACAAGCATGAGTGCACCTCGGCATAATTAAGTTTGAAAAATTGCTCTTGTTGAACCGGAGGTACGTAATTGGCGTCTGATGTTTTAACTTCGACGTATTCGCCGCGCTCAACAAGGGTTTCGTTTTCATCTTGTTTCAATTTTGCCATCAGCATTTCAGGTGAATCGAAATCGGAATCTTGGAATGCTTTTCCGGTAAAACTGCTGTAGTTTTTTACAAAATAAGGCAGGTAGTTGTTGTACGAACGCTCACTCAGCATCTCGCGGTAATTGTTGTTCGATATTACAAAATTCAGGAACTGGATTCCGGCGAGGGTTTTAAAAACCAATGGTTTTCTGATGATTGAGAGAAAATATACCAGTGCGTTTTCTTTATCCTCGAAACTTCGAACCACAATTAGCTTTGTGTCGTTGTTGAGGTTTTCGGTTTCAATGTCGTAATCGAGAGTGGTATAGTTGTCGATGTTATAGTTGGCAATGTCGAATTTCAACCGGTTAACATCAATTTCGTCGTTATTTGGAATCGCAATTACAAAATAGTGAAGCAAATCGCTGGCCTTATCCCATTTCGAAGATGCTTCCTGGTTTTCGGTTTGCTGGCTTTGAGGAAGAAGTTCAAGGTTCTTGATCACCTCGTTCAGGTAACCCGTGTTTACAAGTTCTGAGTAGTTCGAAAGTTTGTCGGCTTTCAGCAGTTCAATAATTTGTTGTGCAAGTGGAGTAGGTTCAGCTTTTGGATATTTTTGAACGTAATCCTGAAGTGCACTTGAGAAACGTTGTTTGTCTTGTCCTTTTGCAGTTGCGACTGTTTTAATGAATTCAACTTTTGTTGTTAAAGCCGAATCGGGTTTCAGGTTTATCACCATGTCGCAATATTTTGCAGCAGAGCTAAAATCGTTTTGTTTGTAGGCTGTAAAAGCCTTGCTGTACAACGAATTTAGGCTGTCTTTTCGGGCTGCTTCCTCTACAAAGTAATTGGGGTTCATCAAATATTTGGCATAGTTCGATTCAGGGTATTTTTCTACAATCAGGTTCCGGTAGTAACCGGTACTGTCGGCGCGGCTCATGCTGGTATACAAGTCCCATAACCCGAAATAGCTGGGCAAATCGTAAATGTTGTTCGGATACCTCTTGTTCAATTCTCTGAAGCACATTATCGCATTTTCGTTGTCGTTGAATTCGGTTTTCAGAACATTTCCTGCGTTGTACAATGCGTCTCTGATTTTGTCGTGCGAGGCATTCATCAGCGAATCTGTTGTTGGAATATCCTGGGTATAAAACTCACGGGTCGTAGGATCATCAATCCTGATTGTTTCAAGTGAATCGATATTCTCGGCCAAACTGCCTTCAGCAGGTTCTCCATTTTCATCGAGGTTCGAAATCGACTTATCTTTTCGGCGCCAGTTATCTTCATTCTTACGTTGCCCCCACAAACGGGTAAACTCTTTCTTCCCGTATGAAACGGTTGATGGGTTATAGAAATACCAGCTATTGCTGCTGTTCCCCAGTTTCATGCGGCTGTTGTTGTTGTAACCGTATGACGAAGCATAGGCATCGAGACCAGCCCCTTCTTCTTCATCTTGAGACATCTTTTTGGTGGCTTCAACAATCCAATTGTCGATTTTTGAATTCAGTTCGCCGGGTGTAAGTTTAGCCAACGCTTGTAAACTATCCTGGGTAACCACCATTTGAAGGTTTGAAACAAGATTGCTGAGGTTTTTGTATTTGTCTGAAATCGCAGGGTAATTGGGGTAATTTTCATCAATCACAACCATTGCACTGTCGTAATAATTTCCCGATGGAATGTATTTTTTCTGATCGAAATAAATTTCACCCAGGGTAAGGCAGCTCAGTGCTCGCTGGAACGTATTTTTTGTCGATTTTGAAGCCGATTTTTTGTATAGTTCGATGGCTTCGTTGGTTTTGCCCTCGTTAATTGAGAGATTTCCCAGCGCAAAATAAATTTGATCGAGGAAATCTTGATTGCGCTGCTTTTTGCTCATTTTCATCAGCTCTTTCCGAAGATCGGAAATGTTTCCTTTTCCCGAAAAAACTCCGGCGCTGTTGATGCGGGCATTGAATAGCATTTTGTAGTCGGGCCTGCGGCGTATAACCTGATGATAAGCTTCAAGTGCTTGATCGTTCTTGCCTGTCTCTTGATAGATTTGAGCAAGTATAAACGAGTAACGCGTTTTCCGCTTGTTCCCTTTTATTTTTTTAATTCCAATGTTCAGGTATTGAATCGCTTCGTCGAAATGGCGTTGTTTCAGGTGCAGGTCGGCTGTGTTAATGGCCAAATCGCCTTCCAATTCATCGGGGAAATTGTTGTCGCCCTCGAGCGATTCAATTAATTCGCGCGATTCGGTGTAACGTTCCGATTCGTTGTACGATCGAATCAACCACAGATAGGCTTCGTATTTGATCGGTTCATCTTTAAACTTGCGGATGATTTGGGTAAATATACTCGATGAGCGAATGAAATCTTTTTTGTAAAAATGGCCTCGACCGATCATGATGTAAGCATCGTCGACCCATTTGTTGTAGTCTTCTTTTTTGGGTTTTCGGTTACGTGAGCTTTTATTCCGATCAGACTTGGGCGGCTTGGTAATGGAATGGAGTTTGATCAGTTTTTCGCCTTTTTCAATAGCCGTAGCCATGTCAGACGAAACCATACTTTCAGTCCCAGCCATGCTTTCCTTAAATATGGGAAGTATTTTGGTGTAATCTTCTTCAACGCGGGTTTCAACTTTATTAAGACCCATCTTCATGGCTTCGTTGCCGTTAAAGTAAACGTTGTAATAAGCTGTTAAGTTGTGGTAATTTCTGTTTACAAAGGTGTTTTTCTGGGTAGAACAACTAACCAGCAACAATGCAAGGAGAACAGCTATGATGTGATGATGCTTCACTAGTAAATATTTATTTAAAGTTGCTGATTATCTTTTGGATACAACATTTGTGCATTGAACATCTTACTACCCCTTGTGGAATAAACTCCATTTTGCTCTGCTGAAATTCGTTTAACGACGTTGATCTTCGATTCATGTCCTTTTAGCTGCGCTGATCTTCGATTGTGGTAGTTTCTGTCATGCTCGTTTCACAAGATAAAATTCTTGTCTCGAAACCTAAAACTCCAAATTCAAAAAAATATTGTATTTAATTGGAGTTATGGTTCTTTAAAAATTATGCAATAATACGAAACTTTAGATGAATTACTGAAACAAGCGATCATCTGTAGCTGCCATTTTTTATTCGTGAAACTCAAATTTCTAAAACGAAAAGCATTGAAATTTGTAAGTTGAACGAATCCTGATAGCCTAGCGTATTGGGATAAATGAGTTTAATACTCCGATGCTTGCATCGATTGAAAGAAATTTCAAAGAGATACCTCAACAGCTTGCTGCGGTGTGGTTCATTCTTTGGAATTACGATTTGCCCTGTAAATATTCTTTCGGCGATTTGCCAAACTGCTTCTTAAAACTTTGTGAAAAGTACGAAGGTGAATTGAACCCAACAGCATAGCTGATCTCATCGATCGAAAGGTTGCCGGCTTTCAGTAGTTTCAACGCCTTTTTTAACCGCACATAACGTATAAACTCCGTCGACGATTGGTCTGTGTGGACTTTCAGTTTGCGGTGTAGCGAGCTGCGGCTTATTCTTAGCTCATCGGCCAGCATTTCTACGGTGAAATTGGGGTCGAGCAGGTGGGTTTCCACAATTTGTATGGCACTTTCAATAATCGAGAAGTCGTTTGGTAACACTCCTTTTTCTGCAAGATTGGCCTCAGGATCGAGAAAAAGCTCGCGAAGTTTTTGTCTTGAAAGCAGCAGGTTTTCTATTTGTGTGCGCAGTAGTTTTTCGCTAAAAGGTTTTGAAATGTAGGCATCGGCACCAGTGCTTATGCCTTCTATTTGTTTCTCAACAGCGGTTAAAGCGGTAAGCAATATAATAGGGATGTGGCTGGTGTTCACATCGTTTTTTATAGTTTTACAAAGTTCAAAACCGTTCATTTCTGGCATCATTACGTCTGAAATAATCAGGTCGGGATTCATTTCGTTGGCCATCTCAACACCCATTTTCCCGTTAGAAGCGGTAATAATGGTGTACCAGTTAGACAACGATTTGCGCAGAAAAGTGCGTAGTTCGGCATTGTCTTCCACAATTAAAATTAGTTTCGAATTGCCTTCTGTTTTATCTATAAGACGTTCGGCCGGTGCTTCCTCTTTTTCATAGAGGTAGTCTGAATAAGGTGTTGTTGTGGTTTCGTTTATAGCGTAACTCTTCATTGGGATTCGAACTGAGAAGCAGGTGCCAGTGGTTTCGGTTGAATTAAGATCGATGTTTCCGCCATGAATTTTTGTGTATTCGCTCACCATGTGAAGCCCAATTCCAGTGCCCTTCTTTCTATTTTCTTTTCCTTGAAAAAAGCGTTCGAAAACCGAAGAATATTCATCGGCAGGAATAATGGACCCACTATTGCACACCGAAAATTCAAGGTATTCGCCCTGAATAGGTTCTCCAACGATAAACGGTTTTTGACGGTTTTCGATTTTTAACTCAATATCGATGCGGCCTTTGAAAGGAGTAAACTTAAAGGCATTTGAAACAAGGTTGAACACTATTTTATCGATCTTCTCGGGGTCAAGTTCGGTAACAAGGGCAGAAAGTGTTTCGTGTTTAAACTGCAGGTTTATTTCCCGTTCAATGGCTTCGAGTGAAAAGCAGCTGATCACTTGTTCAATTAAAGGAACAAGATCGCAACCAACAGGCCTGAACGAAAGTTTTCCGGCTTCAATTTTGCGAATATCAATTACTTGGTGCAGCAGGTATTTTAAGCGGTTTCCGTTGCGTTGTATTGTCTTCAATTGTTCAGCAAGCTCGCGGTCGTTTTTTCTCTTTTCAATAATGTAATCGATGGGAGAGAGGATAAGGCTGAGCGGGGTCCTGATTTCGTGCGAGATGTTGGTAAAGAAGGTGAGCTTGGCTTGGTTCAACTCTTTTTCACTGGTGCTTTTGATTTTTTCCATAAGCATTTCGTGGCGAAGTTTTTGGCGAATCAAAATTTCGCGCTGTATAACGAAGGTTATTCCAATGAATAAGATCAGATAAATGGTATAGGTGTACCAACGTTGCCACCAGGGATGCGAAATGTGAATGGTAAGTTCGGTAGGTTTTTCAACCCATACACCATCGTTATTCGAGGCTTTTACTTTGAATGTATAAGATCCGGGCGGAATTTTGGTATAAGTGGCCAACCCTCCGTTGTGCGATGAGATCCAATCCTCATCGTAATTCTCTAGTATATAACTGAACTTGTTCTTTTCCGGATTAAGATAATTGTTGGCTACAATATAGAATGTAAGGGAGTTTTGGTCGTATTTCAGTTTAATCTCTTCTGATGTACAAATCGATTGTCCTAAAATACTGGTTTTATCGCCGGGCTTCACCAGCTGATTGTTGATTGAAATGGCATGAATTATTGCTTTTGGTGCAATTGGGTTAATCCTTATTTTTTGAGGATGAAAAAAGGATATTCCGTTTGGTCCACCAAAAAGCATTTCGCCGTGCAAGGTTTTAAAAGCTGCACCGGGGTTAAATTGGTTTCCCTGCAATCCATCTGAGGCATAAAAATTTCGAATTTCGCCTGTTTTGGGGTTGTATTCCGAAATGCCATTGTCGGTGCTGATCCACAATTTATGCGCAGTATCTTCTAAAATACCGTAAACCTCGTAACCTGCAAGTCCTTGTTCTGGAGTTATGGCTTCGAAGCTGTTGGTAGTGGGCAAATATTTGTTTAGCCCGGTAGCAGTTCCAATCCAAAGGGTATTCCCCGAATCTTCAAACAAGGTATAAATCTGATTGCTGCTGATGCTACCGTTACGTTCATTTGAAAGAAAACGGGTGAACGCGATTTCATTTTTTCGCTTAAAATTAAGTCCTGTTTGAGTTCCGACCCATAAGTTGCCTGAATGGTCGACAAGTAACGTTCTTACCTGATTGCTCGAAATGGTGGTGGAATCGGCCCCCGATGAGGTGAAGTTCTCAACACTTTTGGTTTGCAGGTTTATTTTGTAAACCCCCTGGAAGAAAGATGCAGCCCAAAGTTGGTTTTCGTCGATGGCTAAATCGTAAAAGCCGCCATTCAAAATTCTGGTAAAATTTTTTGTTCCGTTGTTCTGGTTGGCATTTGGCATCAGCCAAAGTCCTTCGTTAAAGGTTCCTACCCAAAGTGAATTTTGCTTGTCTGCCAGCAACGATTTCACATTGCGCACCTTTGTATTTTGATACGAGATGGAATGGTTGAGTATTTTTCCCGTTTCGGGCACAAAGGAATTTAATCCGCCGGCTTCGGTTCCTATCCATAGTATTCCCTGACTTTCGGCAAACGAACTAACGACATTGTCCGATAAACCATCTTTTTTGGTAATGTGTTGAAATGAATTGGAATGAGGGTTCAAGTACGATAAATTCCCTGCCCAGGTACTCACCCAAATTCCCTGGTTGTGATCTATAAAAATATCGTAGATGCTTGGGTGTAGTAATCCTTTAGTGTTTTCGGGAGTGTATTGTTTTATTTGCCCATTTTTGAGGATTGAAAGCCCGTTGTAAGTTCCAAACCAAATGTTACCCTCTTTATCCTCAAAAATTTTTCGTACGCGGGTGCTTCCTATGTTGAACTGTTCGGGAACATTATTCCCGTAATGGGCAATAAAATTTCCACTTAGATCGTAACAATCGGCACCGTTCCATTCATAGCCAATCCACAATTTATTTTGGGCAAAAAGCATGGTATGTACCGATTTGTTGTTGACATTTCCGAATTTGCTAAACGAATTGTAGGGAAAGCTGGCTTTTAAAACCGTTCCTCCACATTGAAGCCAAAGTTGTTGTTGTTTGTCGCAATATCCGAAGTTGACGGGGTTGTTGTTGTTGTTGTTGTCGTTGATAACCACTTTCCTGAATTTTTGTTTTTGGGGGTCAGCCTCAAATAGCGATGTGCCGTCAATTAGCCAAAGTTTACCTGTTTTATCGCAAAACAGTTGAAGTATGTTGTCGGGAAGCTTTTCTTCCCCTTCTGATGAAGTGAACGTACATTTTTCAAAATTCTCTTTTTCGTTGTTAAAGAAACAAATTCCCTGATCGGTAGCGAACCATAATGTTCCGTTGTTGTCGATATCCATCCAATTGATGAAGTTCGAAAGTATGCTGTTTGGATCTGAAGGGATGTGTACAAATTTATCGATGGTTTGAGAATTGTACCTGAACAGTCCATGTTGCGAACTGAACCATATAAAACCATTTTCATCTTCGATAACTTGGGTAATTGCTCCAAATGTGAACCCGCCCTTTGGCGAAATTTCACGAAACTCGATGTTGGTATTTTGAGCTTTGGTTAAAATTGCGCTTAGCAAAAAGACTAGAAATAGGATTCTTATTTTCACCAGTTGAATTCTCATTTTTATGTACCCCGTTTATTTTCAGAAACTACCAATTGGATCACAAATTAACAATATTTCTTTTTGAAAAGGTGTAACGTATGTTCCAATTTGCAACATGTGTAATAATGGTGCATCAAAATTGAAAGAAAAGCCATTTTTTGTGAAAGTGATCGGAAATTGATAACTGTAGTTTAGCGGTTAAACATTTTGAATGATGAAACTGATTTGGATTAACCTTTTTATGCTACTTATGACTCCTTTTTGGAGTTTTTCGCAAGAGATTACGAAAGAAAAACAACAACTTTCCAACGGTTGGTATTTTTTAAAGGAAGATATCGGCGGTATTTGGGAAACTGTGCGTGTAGCACAAAAAGGGCAACCAACCGATTATCCCCTTTGGGAAAAAGTTTCACTTCCTCATTGTTTTAATACGTTCGATGCTGTTGATCCCGATTTGAATTATTATCAGGGGCCGGGTTGGTACAAAACTTCGCTTCAAATTAATAATCCGTATAAGAATGGTCGTACGTTGCTGCATTTTGAAGGTGCCGGACAAAAGACCGAAGTTTGGGTTGGGCTCGAAATGGCCGGATCGCACGTGGGAGGGTACGACGAATTTACCATCGACATTACATCGTTTATTCCAAAAGCACTTTCCAATTCATCAATAGTCGAAAATTTCA
>Ga0209373_10000554_pt1 | contig 59003 bp, 46 predicted proteins | sample Higcelweek5metaG_FD_187173 | JGI IMG/M metagenome (GOLD analysis project Ga0209373, IMG submission 187173) | Freshwater pond sediment microbial communities from the University of Edinburgh, under environmental carbon perturbations - High... | ecosystem: Environmental > Aquatic > Freshwater >... | reverse complement strand
ATATCAGCGCATCCAGCATAACCCGCGCAGACCTCTTCCCGTTGTGGGATATGTCATGAAGCTTTATTCTTTCCTCTCTCGTTAATGTAACCCGGCATGAAATCGTCGGCATATCACGAACTCCTCTGGTTGTTCGTGATAATATACACCATTTTGTTACAAAATCAATGTTGACAGGACACTAGGTGTCCCTTTCCTGAAAACTGTTTGATCATTTCCCGGATTTTTTCAATCGGAAGCTTGGAAAGGATATGCTCCAATTCCTTCCGTTCCGGTTCATCCTCCGGAGGATGAACCGGATTCAGGGCCAATACCGGCGAATCCTGAATGGAAATGCCGATTGCCTCCGACATCTGGGAAAGATATTTTTCCTTTGCCTTACGGTCCGCGTGTGCCTGATAATGTTTGGTCATTTCCGGAGACATATGCCCAAGGACCGATTGAACGATCGGCAACGGAATCTGATAACATCCCGCCATATACGCAAAAGTGTGCCGCAAACTGTGTACATCTTTGATGCTTGTGGCTCGTTCCCGATCCCCGCTGGAACGGGTAGTCCGAATTCCGAGACTTTCCAGAAAGCCTTTAACACGATAGGAAATTCCCTGTGGATTGTTCTGATACATCTTTGCATGTTCCGGAAGCACATATTCGGCATCGCCGCTGAGCTGCCGCTGAGAAGCGAGGAAATCCTGCAAAGGTGGGAGAATCGGGATATCCAGTTTGACTTTGGTTTTCTTGCGTTTTCGGGAAATCCAGTGTCCTTGAATATCTTTCCACCGAAGGAGGCAAATATCTCCTTCGCTTAAACCAGTGCAAATTCCAATCATGAAAATCGGCCGGACAAAATCGTTGAGATTTTTACCGATCAATTGCAACTCCTCCAGGGAAAAGGCTTCCCTTGTTTCGCTGTCGTTTTCCATCATTTCAAAGTCGAATGGATTGAACAGCAATCCGGCCTCTTCTTTTAACTTGCTGAACACGGCACGAATACTTTTATGATACACATTGATGGTGCTGTTCGACAATTTGGAAAGGGCAGTATAGCTCCGTTGACCTTCATTTTGAATTTCCCGAATGAAACGCCCCTTCTTTTTCAAATAGTTGATGTAGGCTTCCGCATGATTTCTGGTAATTTTATCCAACTGGGAAACATCCGGAGCATTTTGTTTCAGAAACGCCACAAAATCATTCCAGTAACCTCTTTTCGCTGCGATCTGTTTTGTTCCCGGTTGTCTCTTGGAAGGTTTCAGAAGGTATTGGTCGAAAGCATCCTGAAGAGTGACTTCCGTTCCTCCGGTAAGTTCCTGCTTGAAGTTCTCAATCAGGGCTCCAACACTTTTTTGCGAGGCCAGATCCTTCGCGGTAAACTTGATCTTTTTTTCATAAGCGAGAGCATCCCGTTCGTTCGTGCATCCTTCACATACGCCATGATAGAGTTTTCCATTTTGCATGAACTTATAGTGGAACTCTTGCGTTAATCCTCTGGAAGTTTTTCGCTTGAAAACAGCCATGATTTGTTCTTTCTCAATATTCTCTGCCAATTTTGCATTTAGTTGCCACAATATACGTCGAACTGCATTTATGCAAACGGGAATTAGAACATTTTTAGAACATTTTCAATTATTCATTGATTTTTAGATACAAAGCACTTCTGCTTTGGGAGCAGAAGGTCATGAGTTCAAGATAAGCGAATGTCTCACCGCAATATGATGCTCGTTCTTCTGGCAGGACAATCCAACATGGCCGGACGCGGGGTTGCCGGACCCGATGATCTCACCGCCTTTCCAGCACTCTATTATTTTACCGGAGCGCGCCAATGGATGCCGGCTGTTGAACCGATCACGCGCGACCGTCCTTTTGTCGGCACTTTCCGGGCCAACGGGGAAAAAGTTACGTCGCCGGATCCCTGGGACAATATTCCGGTGCCGTCCGAAGCCGGTGCAAGGGTGGTGGGGGTTGGCCCGGGGCGCACGTTCGGACGCCTGCTTGCGGAAGCGAATCCCGGACGGGAAATCGGCCTGATTCCGACTGCCGTCGGCGGAACGCCGCTTCAGGCGTGGAAGCGGGGAGAGATCGACAAGCACGATCCGAGCAAGCATCCCTATGACGATGCCATCGCTCTGGCGTCCGCGGCACAGCAATACGGGGAAATCGTCGCCGTTCTCTGGCATCAGGGGGAATCCGACGCCGTCGCGAACAATATGAACTACCGCAATGACCTGTTTGAAGTCATCGCCTCATTCCGTCACGATCTGCGGCTGTCGGATTCCGTGCCGTTCATTCTGGGGGAGCTCGGGGATTTCTACAAGGAGGACATCATGGCGCGCGCGGGGATGATCAACGGAGCCATGCACGAAGCGTCGGCGCGGCTGCCGGGCGTCGGCGTGGTCAGTTCGGCGGGATTGATTCATCACGGTGATTTTCTGCACTTCGACACACCGTCTGCGCACCGTCTCGGCGAGCGTTATTTCGCTCAATATCTCCGTATGCGGCAAGGAAAAATATAGTCGTTGTCGGACGCGCATTACATTTCTTCAAAAAAATTGAATAATCCTTGAATTACCTCTTGACATTCTTTTTGTTTATTGTATAATATTAGAAGAATAAGGGATAATAAAAGGGTATCCGATGAAAAAGTCAATTTACGAAGAATTGGCCGACACGCTGCTCGAACGAATTGTTTCCGGAGCTTTTTCCGAGGGTAAACTGCCTTCCATGTCCTCCCTTGCCGAGGAGTATAAAGTCAATCTTCAGACGGCCAACCGTGCGGTGAAGGTTCTGGAACAAAAAGGAGTGGTCAAATGCCATGCGGGCAAAGGCGGCACACGGATCGATCCCGCCCGCGCGCATCTGGTCGGAGCCTCTTCCGGGAACCACTTTTCCGTGGATCAGGCATTGTCGTCCACCCAGAGGGTTCGTCTGCGGTTTCTTTTCGACGTTTCTCTGCTGAGAGATCCTTTGGAGAAGGCCGCGGCACTTTTTACGAAACGCTACCCGTGGGTGGAAATCGAGCTCATTCCCGTGGTTCAGATTCATCAGTCCATTGCGGACGGCGTTGCTTTCGACTGTCTCATGCTCATCGGACGCGATGTGGCCCAATATGCGCGCAAACAGTTTCTGTTCGACCTTACGGACATTCTTTCAGCGGAAGGCTGGAACAGGGAGGATTTCATCCCGCACACATGGGATCAGAATATTTATAAAGACCGCTTTTACTCGATCCCGTTCAGTTGGACTCTTCCCGTTCTTCTTTTCAATAAAACCGAGGTTTCGGCACCCGTCACCTGGCGCGATTATTCAAAAACAATGTTGCGCCAGCGGAAATTGGATGGAAAGGAGAGCCGTCTGCGGATCGGATTCTACAGTCTTCTGCAAACCATCGCGGGTGACATCGAAAACAAGCAGGCAGGGAGCGTTAACCTTACGGCTTTCCGGGAGCTTCTGCATGCGCTCCGGCATTTATGTGTGAATCTCCCGAAGGGCCATTACCTCTGGAACAATCCGAAAGATCTCGATAACTTCGATCTGGAGAAGAATTGCATGATCTGCGTCAACTTTTCCGGGATGGAAACCTTCCTCAAAAGTCCGCATCCGGGATGGGAAACGGCGCCTTTCCCGAGGGAAGAAAACGGAAAGAATGTCCTTGCGACGGAGACTCTGGCGATTGCCCGCAATTCCGCGACGCCGGCGGAAGCCTGGCTCTGGTGCAAGTTCCTGCTTCGAGACGATGTCCGCAGTCTGTTCGAAATCTCCTCTTGTCTTTCTCCTAAAATAGATTCTTTCCGGAATTGCGACTTGCCGTCTTCCATGAAGCAGTTTCTCGAAAACGAGGCGGCGAATGCGGTTGCGCCGGCGCTGTCAAGTCGCGGGATGTTCAACCTTTACAGCAGTATTTTTCCGCTGCTGGAAAGGTATTTTTCCGATCTGGCCGGGGAGGATGAAACCATCGATCAGATTCTGGCGTTTCTGAACGAACAGCTGATTCTCGATTCTCAATTTTGAAAATCAATGAAATACAAGGAACTTGCGATGACATCATCTTTTCGAAAGATCTTAACCTGCCGCCGGTTTGAACTGGATGTGGAAAGGTTTCCCGCCATTGTTTTTGAAAGCGATGACTGGGGTTCCTGTGAATGGCTTCCTGACCGGAATTCGCTGACCCAATGGCAGGAGACGCATCGGAACGCTCCCGTATCCATGGGACGTCTGGAAAAATCAAGCGATCTTATTAAGCTTTATGGCGTGTTTGAAAGATTCAGCGGGCTTGATGCTCTAAAACCTGTTTTCACGGCTTTCACCTGTATGGGAAACCCTGATTTCGATGCAATTCGCGCCGACGGCTTCCGGGAGTATCACGACATTCCCATTCAACGCGGTTTTCCTTCCCCGTGGGATGGTTCCGGCGCGGTCGACGCGATGCTTGCCGGGATGCGGAAAGGCGTCTGGTCGCCTGAATACCACGCCATGCTCCATCACACCAGTCCGCGCGAGTGGCTTCAGCTTTTGCGCGGAGGGGATGCTGACTCCGAAAATGCGCGGGAACTTTTTGAATTCCATGCTTTCGGGCAGGGGCGGCATGTCCCGGAATACAACGGATACAATGTCCGCGAACAGAACGAATTCATCGCGACGGGACTCCAGCGTTTCAAGGATACTTTCGGAACTCTTCCAACGGCCGCCGTCACCAGCGACGCCTTCCCGGAAACGCTCATTCTCTGGGCCGCGAACGGCATCCGGATCGTCTGTATCGTCAATTGCCGGATCAACTCCGGGGAAACGGTTGTTTACAATACGAAGCCATGGAATTTCCAGGATACCTATACGAAACTCGGCGACTATGACCCGATGCTTGATGTGATATATCTGACCCGGAACGCGTTTTTCGAGGCGGATTCTTCAGACAAGGAACATCATGGAGTATCCGGGGAGGAACTGATGAAAGTGATTGAGAGAAACTTCAGATCTTTCGTGGAACCGTCCATCATTTCCACTCACCGTTCCGCGTATGTCTCGTTCGATCCCGCACAGGAGACGGCGCGTCTAGCCGAGCTTGAAACTCTTCTGGCTCTGCTTGAAAAACGCGGTGTATTTTTTCTTACGACCTCCGAATTGGGTTCTCTGTATCGGAACGGGTGGTCGCTGCGTTCCTTCGGAGGGAAACAAATCTTCCGGAAATGGGCCGAATGCGAGGTGCCGTCCGGATTTGAAAAAGGATTGGAACTCCCCTCGCTGAAAGAGGTTTCCATTCGCGAAAAAAGCCTCGGCAATTATTGGATCCCGGGAGGTGCCGGATGTTCATGATTTCCCAGGAAGAGCACCGCCGGAATTGTGCGGAAATGTTTGATTTCATCGTGCGAAGCGTTCCCTGCTGCCGGAAGAAGTATCCGGACGTTTCCTCTTCGGAAATTCTCCGGAAACACACCCTGCTTCCATATCTCCTCCGGACGGACGCGCAGGAGTGCGTGACGTTTCCGGCGGATGTGGAGGCGTTTCTGAAAAAAGCCGATGAGAACCTTGCTCGTGCTGACCTTGAATTCAGGGAAACAATTCTGGACCTCACCGCGCAACGTTATCCGGAATCCCTGATGCCGAATTCTCTTTTCGGGGAAGGGCGGTCGCTTCGTTTTCAGGAGCCGCATCCGGACCTGCCGCGGAACTGGTGCGTTTTCCATATCACCAACGGAATCCGTCCGAAATCCTTCCTGAAGGAGGAGCGTTATCTCGCGGAGAGCTTTCTTGAGCTCATGGATGAATCCGGGGCGGAGTTTCAGTATGATACGCTTTACACATTTACCTGGCTGAACTCACATCCGCGTTTTCTTTCCTTCTTTCCGGAAGAGTGGCGGATGAACCTCGGGGAACCGCATCCCGGGATTCTGGCCAATTTGGGATTTCTCGGACAATTCCTGAATGCGGAAGGGGCTCTGAACCGGAAAACAGCGGATTTGTTTCTGGCGACGGACGAGCTTCCGTTCAAACCGCGAAAGTCCCACTGTTCTTTTGCATCCATGCGCAGACACCTGACTGAAAACATATTGAAAGGACACCCGACAACATGAAGACGGCACCTGTGATTCTCTCCGTATGCACATTGGCTCTTTCGCTCCAGGGCGAGGTAATTGAGCTTCGGAACGACTTTCACGATCTCCGCATCGAACCCGATAACGGAGGCCGGATTTCCAGCTGGAACGTCAGGGGACCGGAAGAAAATCTTGTCAAAGGATGGGACGCCGTGAAGAGGCAGGGAAAGCGAAAAACAGTCAAGCAGCAGTATTCCGGCGGTATTCTCGGCGGACACATGTGCGGCGCATATCAGGATGAACAACTGGAGGCCGTCTATACCATTCTGAAGCAGAGTCCGGAACAGGTGACGATGCGCTGGGAAAATCCGTTTTCTCTTTTCGACGGTCTGGAAGAAACCCGCTCGATCACAGTCGATGGAAAAACGGTACGGGTAAAAATCCGGATTGAAAATAAATCGAAGGAAAACCGTGTCATCTACTACCGTATGCAGGACTTCATGGGAACCGGTTCCCGGCTCGGGGAACAGACCGTATGGCTGTATCCGGGACGCGACGGCATCGAAGCCAATATTTACTCCCCGGAGGACACCGCGGTGCTCATGCAGCTTCCTGCTCCGTGGTACGCTCAGGCGAATCTGGTGAAAGACTACGGATTCAAAGTGACAACCTCGGGAGCGCCGCTTCGGAATATTCTTTTCTGGGTCGGGTCCGGCAATTCCCGGACCGGTGAACTGTTCTGGGTCCCGAAGACGCTCAAGCCGGGTGAAGTATGGGAAGCCGGGATCGACTATTCCTTATTCACTCCATCGAAGGAAACGGGAGTGCTGGGCGAGTCCGCCATCCGCACCGCACTTGCAAGGAAACAGTCCGGAAACATTGTTCGCGCCGCCTCCGCATGTTCATTCGTTCCGGCCTACGGAAAAGCGGTCGTCACCCCGATCGAATCCTGCGGAAATGCACCCGCAGGACTCATCCGCGAACGTTTCCGCACACTTGAAAAAATGGAACTTTTCGGAACTCCCGGGGAAACGGTGCTCGGGGCGTTCTCGCTGACCGCGCTTGAAGATATGGGAAAGGGAACTCTTTCTTTCGGACCTTTCAAGACGCCTGACGGGAAAACCTTGAATCTGGAAGCCGACCCCTATTTCATCACTCGCGACGGGCTTGATTACATGACCCGGAACTGGAAATATTCCGACGGTCTGCCTCAGGAAACCGCCAATGCGAAAAGCAACCTCAAGAGTGAAAAGGAACTGACTCCGTTTTCGTTGAAAAAACAGGAATCGGCCCATTTTCGTGTTTACTTTAAACTCCCGAAGGACGCCGTGCCGGGCGTATACTCTGGAGAATGTTTTCTCACAACCGGAGCCGGAGAAAAATACGCCTTTACCGTTGAACTGAAAGTCTATCCGTTCACGCTCGAACTTCCGAAGGACAAAGGATACGGCGCATTCTCCACATTCAGCTTGATCGGCGATGAACACGGCGCTGCGGAGTTCGGATATTCGCGGGAGAACTTCCGGAAAGCCATGAAGGAACTCACCGGCCGCAATTGGCGGAATCTGGTCCTTTATCTTTCCAATCCCGACAACATTCTGTGGGCGCTTGACACCTTTGCCGAACTCGGCTGGCGTGATGCCCGTTTCGTGTTGATCCGTCCGCACGTCCCTTATGCCGAACTTATGAAACGATACGGAAAATACAATTTCACGTTTCTGCCGTGGGGAGTGGATGAACCTGTCGACTATCATTCCGTGAAACAGTGCGAAACGAAATACCGTCTGTTCGAAAAGAAATACGACTATCCGAACATGAATTTTTCCGCCAATACTCCACTTTCACTGGCCATCATCGATTCTCTTCCGAAGACCCATCCGACGATCGCCATTACCGGGAATGTGATGTACTTCGTGGAGAAGACGCGCGATCTCTCCAGACAGAACCGTCAGGTTTTCTGGTATGCCGGAACTCCCGGACGCGATCCAAAGTCCCGGCTGGTTCGCGGAATCTATGTCTGGAAAGAGCCTACGGGCGGCATGATGGATTGGGGTGAAATGGCCGGGGCGACATCCGTCGGCAATGCTTATCATGCGTTCTTCGCCGACGGTGAACTGCGTCCTTCCCAGCGGCTGGAAAATGTTACGCAGGGCCTCACCGATCTTCTTTACCTGAATACGCTCGAACAGACCCTGAAGCGGGTCCCGCCTTCCGAACCGGAAGCGAAAGAGGCAGCCCGGTTCCTTGATTGGGTTCGGACCCGGTTCGGAATCGATTACGTCGGCGACGGCGAAGGAATGGATCATACGTTTCTCGACATGATCCGGCGCCAGGCCGCCGAACATACGGCAAAACTGATCCAAATCAAGAAAGAACGGTGAAATATGACAGCTCAAGGAAAGAAATTCACACTGATCGAACTCCTCATCGTGATTGCGATTATTGCGATTCTGGCCGCAATGCTTCTTCCGGCATTGAATCAGTCTCGAAGACTTGCAATGCGCGTTTCCTGTACCGGTCAGCTCAAGACAATCAGCAGCGCTGCATTGTTTTACGCGCAGGACTACGGAGATTATCTTCCTCCCAGTTATGGTACGGCTTGGAATTCCATGTGGACGATGTATATCATCCCTTATCTCGGATTCAAAGGGGATGTCATGTACGGAGTGACGACGGAATACAATCACCTTCCGGCAGGCAAAACTTCCCGTTTTATTCTCCTTCCGAAAGGAATTGGCAAAATACTCTATTGTCCCTCTCTCGCAACAACTCCGGATGACGCCATGGAATTGCCGAGCAATCAGCCGAACTCGCAAACCACCTATTCCATCAATTTCTATTCCGCATATGTGAATTATTCATCTTCTTCCTGGCAGAATCTCGTCTGGAATAAACTCGGACCGAGCGTATTCAAGAACGGGTCCAGGATCATTCTTTTTACAGAATACGACACGCGCCCGTTTGCCAGAGACAAGAGCTTGCTGAATTATGCGCTCCACAACCGGAGTGTCAATGCGGTCTTCATCGACGGCCATGTGGAAAACGGCGGCTTTGGAAAAGTCAATAAGGAATGGAGTTTCGTACTTTCCAATTAATGCAAAAGGAGAATGCATGGCATGAAAAACTTTTTAACTCTCATTTTCGCCGGATTCATTTCCATTGCTTCCGCACAGGAGAAAACAGTTGTCTTTGAACAGAGTTTTCCCGCCGGGAAGGAACTGGAATTCACAGGATATGTCCGTTCCGTTCAGGTAGACCATCCTTTCATCGCGGGACTGAAAAATATGCGCGATGCAAAACTGAAACTTGAAGCAGAGGTTTCCGCCTCTTCTCCCGAAGCTTTGTTCGGAGCGAAATTCAAGCCGTATCTGAGCGAAGGAAAAGCGCCCGCTCTCCACGATTTCTGCTGGAAACAGAAAACGGCGGACAATTTTTTGAAGTACAGTGTCGAAACCTCCTTCCATCCGGAGTATGACAGAAATCTGATTACTGGCGGAATTCTTCTTTTTTACAACAGTTCGCAGAAGGGGGCATTGAAGATACGCTCCTTCAAACTTACCGCGGTGGGAATCGAGGAGAAAACAGCGTCCGCGGAAGTGCGGAAACCGGCAAAAACAATCGTGAACGATGGCACGGTGCCTGACCGTGAACTGGATGTGAAACGTGACTTCTTCCCGGCCGGCGTTTATTACTACACTTCCGAAAAGGCGCTTCAAAATCTTGCGGAGAAAAGAAAGATTTCCACGGAGGAAATGCTGGGAATCATTGCCGCTGACATCGCGAAGCACAACTGCAATACGATTTATCTTTCAGGAATCTCCGGCAACCCCGGATTTTTCAAGACCTGCTGCCGGATCGCGGCTCAACACGGATTGAAAGTCATCGCGCAGGGAAACGGGGCATTGTATCTCCGGCCGGAACGGGGAAACGCCTATTATGAATCGACCACCCTTCCCGCGCACAAAAAGATTCTGCCGGAACTGGACGGAACACAAAATCTTATCGGGTTTACGGTCAAGGAGGAAGTCGACCCGGACGCAAGTGCGATTGATCTGCTTTGCCGTGCACGGGAAAACCAGAAAAAGCTTATGCCGAACACTCCGGTATTCACACTCCACAACCGTCTGGCATCCGTCGCTACGGATGATGATGCGAAGAATCAGCCGGATTGGTATGCGCTGGATATGTACCGCTTCAAACTGCATCCCGATCGGCATGTCGTCATGACTCCTTCCAAGGCGGCCTACCGGATCAGCACCAATCTGGAACTGGCTTATCTCCATGCAATGCGTTTCGGGCGTCCGCTGATTTTCGTGGCACAGGGGGTTCGCGAATATGCGACAGTCAAATCGGACAAATACACAAGAGCAAGCGGAATGATGGAGACCGAACCCGGCGTCTGGCGCGGATATGTCCGTTACATGCCGAAAAACGGGATGAACCTCCAGTTCTGGCTGGGAGTCATGTCGGGGTGCCGCGGCATCCTGATCTATCACTACATGGACGGCAGCGCTGAAAAAGCTCTCGTGGACAAAGATTTGAAGCCGACGTGGTATTGGGAAGAGTTCTCCGACTGTCTGAATGAGGCGAAGCCGCTGTTTCCGCTGTTTGCCTCATGGTATAAGCGCAATGCGGGGGAAGTTTCTGCCGATGTGGATACCGTCTTTGTGAGAACCTTCCGCCATCCGGAAATCAACGGGACATTCATCCTTCCGGTCAATACGCAGATTGCCTTCTGGGACAAGAATAATCCTCGCCTGACGAATGCGAAGACACAGCTTTACTCGGACGAGGAGAATCTTCAGGGATTTGTCTGGGCAGGGCCGCAGACCTTCCGTCTTTCCCTGAAGGAAAAAACACCTGTATGGGATGTCCTGACGGGGAAAAAGATCGATCCTGCGGCCATCACGCTTCCGCCAGGCAAGGGGCGGGTCTTCTTTCAAGGCGCGGAAAGCGAATTGCGGAAGGTCCGAGGAGAACTCCTGAAGATCGAGAAATGAAGAGTATGTTTCGACGAAATTGGAATCGAGGAAAAGTATCCGCACACTTCACATGATCCGTCCGGACCGGATCAGTTCCCGGTACCAATGATAACTTGTTTTCGGGATGCGTTCCTGATTGGCGTAATTGACGTAAACCAGCCCGAAACGGGGACGGAAGCCGAGGTGCCATTCCAGATTGTCCAGCAGACTCCAGTGGAAGTAGCCTTTCACAGGAACCCCTTCCCGGATTGCTGAGGCAAGAGAGGCGAGATAGGCACGCAGATATTTGATCCGGTGCGGATCATACACTTCCGAATTGTCGGAAGGACGGTCGTTTGCGGACATCCCGTTTTCGGAGATAAAAATCTTTTTCGGATGCCATAATTCGTGGACGAGCCGGCATCCCCAGTACATGGAAGACGGCTCGAAGTTGAAGTCCGCGATTCCGGTGCAGGAGGCCGCCGTTTCCGAATTGAAGACATAATACTCTTCCGGCGTCTCCGGTGCGCTTCGGACGGGTTTTCCGTAATAAAGGTTCAGCCCGAGAAAGTCCATGGGCGCGCCGATGAGCTTGAAATCATCATCCGTGAACGTGGGGGCGTCTGCTCCTTCCCGTTTCAGGTAACAGTCCAAATACTTCCCCTCCATGACAGCTGTGATGAAATGGGCATTGACTTCACGAAATGCTTTTTTCGCAGCCTCGATGTGTTCCGGAAGGGCTATTACAGGCAACATGAAAGAGGGATTCTCCGCCAAGCCAGCCCGTGCGTTCGGGACAGTGCTCCGGAGTGCCTGAAGCGCGGTTCCGTGCGCCAACAGAAGATGGTGTCTGACCTGATTCAGCCGTTTCTTTGGGAGTTTCAGACCGGGGGCGATTGCTCCCATTCCGTAGCCGACGTCCGAACAGGCGAGAAACTCGTTGACCGTGAAGAAATTCTTTGCCAGCCCATCCAGTTCTTTGGCGATCCGTCCCACATATTCGCCGAAATACTTCACCGTTTCGCGGGATTCCCATCCGCCGAATTTCTCCTGGAGCGCCAGAGGCAAATCCCAGTGATACCATGTCGGATACGGTTCGATCCCGTTCCGGAGGAGTTCTTCGCAGAGACGCTTGTAGTAGTCCAGTCCTTTTGGATTGACCGCGCCTCGTCCGTCCGGGAGAACCCGGCTCCAGCTTATCGAAAAACGATAGGCCTTCATGCCGGCCTGCCGCATCAGCGCGACATCCTCCCGGTAACGGTGATATTGGTCACTGGCGACATTCCCCGTGGCGTTGTCCATGATGGCGGACGGACGCTTTTCGAACTCGTTCCAGACGGATTTGCCTTTTCCGTCCTCGTAAGCGGCTCCCTCCACCTGATAGGCGGCGGTCGCCGCACCCCAGAGAAAATCTTCCGGAAAATCACGCAGACTCATTAATTCACTCCATAAATTTCAAGGTGCCGTAATTATCGTGCGCATGCCAGTTGCCGAGCATTGCCAGCGGAGACCACGTGGAACATTCCGTTTTCTGTCCTTTGATGTTCCGTTCGCGGCAGAGGTTGAAACGCAGTTCTCCGCCATCCGCTTTGAGTTCGGAAAGAGGAATCGCGATCTCAGCGGTCCATGAGCCGGAATTCTGCGAGGTTTTTACGCGGAGTCCCGGCATCTGTTCCCATTTGGCAAGCACACGTGCCTTGGTCTGGGAACTCCATTCGCCCCGGTCGTTCACGATGATCTGCCAGAAACGCTTCGTTTGAACGGCGTAGAAGAACAGCTCGACGTTGTTGTCCTTCCAGAGTTCCGGATTTCCGGTTTTGTTTGCCGGATTCGTGGCGGAAGCGGAAAGGTCCGGTTCCTGAAGCACGGCCTGGATGAAAAGCGTGTTTTTCGATGCCAGCAGACGGAAGGTTCCGCCCGCCTTGAGGACTGGTTCCATCCGGGTTGCGGAAATCAGGGTATAACTTTTCGCCTTGTTCCAGTCAGCTTCGGAGGGGAAATTTTCCGAAGAGGCTTTTGCGACTTCGAGATTCAGCTTCTGCCGCAGGTCGTCTTTTTCCATGACCTCTTTCCGTTCCGCGGTCATTACATCAAACAAATATTTCCGAAGGAGTTTTGCACGTTCGAGACACGCCGGATCGGAGGAGGCGGCCTTTTCGACGGCAGTGAGCATCGAATCGAGCTTCTTCATTTCATCGACCGTATATACCTGACTCCAGACGGTTTTCTGAAGGAGCTCCTTGTTTTTCCACATTCCGCCGGTACCGTCGTCCGTCGATTCGAAGACATCCTTCTGCGTCAATTTTACCAGCGTGTTCCAATTCTGCTCCAGTCGGCTGTAAAACGCCTGCGCCTCTTTTGCAGCAGGACCGTAATACGCCTTGAAATAACCGGAAAGTTCCTCATCGACATTGCGGGAAGGGTCCCACATCATCCGCATGAAAATATAGACGTCCATGTTCCGGAAAGTGTGCGTGAGGGCATGATTCTCCAGAAACATTCCGGCGGACAGCGGCTTGATTTTTTCGATGTAGCCTGCGATCAGGTGGGGATAGGTGTCCGGCACGCCCGGAAGGGTTCTTCCGAACGAGGCGCACTGATAGCACCAGAGGGGGATATTATCCTTGCCGAGCAGTTTTGCCCAGTCTTCCAAGAGTTTCATGTCTCCCGCGAGGCGATTGGGGAAATTCATCTCCTTGGGGCCGCTCAGGCAGATCCGGACCCGGACATTTTCCGGCGCCTTGAAGTATTTCGGCATGAGTTTTTTCGGAGGATAAACGAGTGTGGAAATGTATTTCCCCGGATATTTTTCCTGAACATGCACGGCGATTTCCGAAATGAACTTCCAGAGAATTTCCGTGTCGTCGGAACATGGATACTTCTTCCGGAATTCCTCACAGCGTGTGCAATAGCATCGGCCGTCATTGCCGGGCCCATGATCCATCGGATCGATCATGAATTCATCTGGAGAAATAAAAGGCATAGGCCATTTGGAATGAAGATACGGCTTGAGGTCAAACCCGGCTTCCGCTGGAGTTTTTCCGTCGAAATAAGCATCTACAGCTCGAAGCCAGGTTTCCTTCGTGCCGGGATCGGTCCAGCAGGAATAATCTTTGCAGCGGGTTCCGTCTTTTTTGAGTTGCCAGCGTTCGGGATGTGCGAGCCTTTCCTTGTTTTCATACAGCCTTAGAGCGAGTTCGGAATGGCACCCCGACACCATGTTGCGGGTTGAAGTGCCGTTTCGGATTCCCCAGAGATAAAGGTCATTCACATTCCGGACGTATTCTCCCGCATCTGGAAAGAGTGCTGTGAAGTTCCATGCCCCCGTGATTCCGCGGTCTGCAAAAAACGGTTTGTAACGGATATTTTTTTCTTCGACCTTCAGTGTCGATTTTTTCGGAACGAATTCACTTTTCGGTCCCGGCGCCGGCCACCGTACGCCGAGACTGTCTAGAAAATTATAGACGCCGCGCAAGGTTCCTTTGTCTGGATTGTCGTAAAACAGGTTGAAGAAGTTCACATTGGCGGAAGTGTCCTTGCCATAGATATCGATCCGTCCATTTTTTGCGGAGATTACATATTCGTCGGGGCGGAAATCCTTCGCATCGCCGAAGCCGAGGTAGAAATTGACAGGCATATTGGATTTCGTTCCGACGGAGAACGGTGCCCCGGTCATTTTTTCCAGAGAATTCTTCAGTTCATCCGCTGCGAATTTCACTACGGGTTTCGCATTTTCCGGAATCACGATTCCCGCATTGGCTTTGCCTTTTTCGGCAATCGTGATTTCCGCCGCACAGAGTGAAAACGCAACAATTGTACAAATAATAGTCAAAAACTGTTTCATCATTTTGAGAGCCTTTCGATTGCTTTGTCGGCGCCAGAGAAGTCCGATTTATATGTTACTTTTTTTCCGTAATCCCGGGCTTTTTTGTAATTTTCCAGAGCCGCATCCTTTTTACCGAGTTTTTCGTTGCAGGCGCCGATCACCATGTGCGTCTGATAGAGGTTCGCGGGATGGGTTCCGGTGATATTCAGCATGTTGCTCATTACTTCCAGAGCGGCCTCCGGCTGATTCTTGCGTGACAGATAAATCGTTGCCATGTACCAGTATGTCAGGAAATATTCGTTGGAAGTTTTCGGACACTCCAGATTCTGCGCCTGTTTCAGGAGTGCAAGCCCCTCCTCAAATTTTGGACTCCAGAGAAATTGGCCCGCCAGAAGATTGATGAGCTGTCGCTGCTGGGGTTCCTTGAGCATTTCATCTTCGATCATGTCTTTCAGCAGTTTTTCCGCTTCCGCCTGTTTCTTCTGTTCCTTGAGGAGATTGAAACGGGCGAGAATTGTGGAAAGTTTCTGGTTCGGGGTGGTCGCGGCTTTTCCGGCTTCTTCGTATTTCGCCGAAGCGGCGGCATAGTCCTTGGCCTTTTGCGCATTCGCGGCTTCGGCGGAAAGCTGAGCGTAGTCGGCGGCGAAAAGTCCGTATCCGAGTGAGAGCGAGAGAAAAACAATTGAGGTCTTATTCATCTTTGTTCCTTTTCTGTTTTACTCGACGATTCCGGGGTCCTGGAAGGATTCGCCGTTCGGGAAGAAATATTTGTTATAAGACGAGATTCCGCGTGCGCCTTCGGCGATTTTCATCAGGTCGGCATGACCGTCGCCGTGAAGGTAAACAGCCCCGCCTCCGTGATTGCGGAGGCCGATCCGTTTATTAGTCGCTTCATTCGCCCAGTTGAAACAGAACGAACCGGTCGAGTTCATATTGACTTCGGCAACGGTGGTATAAAAAGACGGAAAATTCAGTTTGGAAAGTTTCCGGGAACGGTTCCAGCCGGAGGTTGGAGTTCCATGGTAGTAACCATTTTCCTGATTCGGGCGATAGAAGATGCTGGACCCGAGATAGTTGTTCGGGTAAGTTTTCGAGTAGACTGGAACAGTTGTTGTCTGGATTGACGGGCAGAAAAAAACTTTTCCCGATCCTCCGAGCCTCAGTTTGAGGTAATCGCCGATCAGATAAGGGAGTTGTTTGAACGTATTGGCAGCATTGTTGTCCACATATGGCATTTGACCTTTTGCATCGTCGGCGTAAAGAACCAGCCCCAGGCCGATCTGCTTGTTGTTTGAAACGCAGTTGATCTGACGGGCCATCTCTCTGGCCTTGTTCAGGGCGGGCAGCAGCATTCCGGCCAGAATCGCGATGATTGCGATCACGATCAGAAGCTCGATCAGTGTGAAACGTTGTCTTGAATTCATATTTTCCCTCCGTGTTTAGTATTTTTCGCGGTTGATTCGCGTATGACAAGTTCTCCGATTAAAGGTTCCGGAGCCGACTCGTTACCGGTCCTGATCAGGTTCAGAATCCGTTGGAAAACACAGCGTCCCGTTTCGTAGTAAGGTTCGCTGACTGTTGTAAGCGGCGGCGACGACAAGTAGGACGCCGTAGTATTCCCGAATCCAGCCACCGAAAAGATTTCCGGCACAAAAAGCCTGCGTTTGTATAATCCGTTCAACAGAAACATGGCAAGCGGGTCGTTTACACAGAAAACAGCATCTGGATGCGCTTCTATGATCCGGGCGATGACCTCTTCATGTTCCTTCAGCGTACCCGGAAGTGATGGTTTGAATATAACCGGTTTCAGACGATATTTCTTCATGATGGTCCGGTAGCCTTCAATACGTTGTTCCGAAATACTGCCGTCCATCCCGAAACAAAAGACTTTCCGGTGGCCGAGTTCCACAAGATACTCTGCCGCCAGCATGGCCGACTTGAGCTGATCGAAGGACATGTCTCCCGTGTTGTGTTTCAGGCCGATCGACGGAATCCCCATACTGAAAAATTTCGGGTCGATTTCATCGATAATCTTATCCGGCAGTTCGCAGGCGAAAACACCTTCGGTTCGGTATTTCAACGCGGTCATGAGCGCTTTGTTTATATCTCCTTCCAGCGGAATCAATTCAATCATGTATCCGCATTTTGAGGCCTCTTCCACGCATCCCCGGACTACCGGCATCATGATTTCATGAAATTCGGAAATGATCGCTATGACACGGCTTTTTCCGGTCACGACCGATTGGACCAGCTCGTTTTTCACGTAACCGAGGGAATCAGCGGTGGACAGAACCCGGTTTACCACCTCGTCGGAGATCTTCATATCCTGCTTGTAGCGCCCGTTCAGCACAAAGGATACGGTCGTCCTGCTGACGCCCGCCTTGTTCGCTATTTCTTTCATGCTGATCATGGATGTCTCCGCCATTAACCTAGGTTAGTTAATATTATAAACGCTTTTTTTCTCTTTGCAAGGGGCAAATCGGAATTTTTTTTATTTTTCCCGGACCCATACCGACATGGCTCCTTCCTTCCGGTTGGCCCAGAATGCGTACGGAACGGCGGTGAAGCGGACCGTTCCGCATGGTTTTTTCTCCATATAATATAAAGCATCGTTTTCGGGAATTCCGAGGCATTCGGCTTTCCCTGTAATGGCAACAATACCATCCAGATCTCCAATCCGCATTCGCTTCAGACCGAAATCCTGTCCCGAGGGAAGTGCAAGACGTGAAGGGATCACGCCGTTGTCGCACTCCTCCAGACAATAGATAACGGGACCGTGCTTGAGTGCGATCCGTCCCGCGTTGTTATATACTTTCGAGTTGCAGCGGATCGTTTCGACCGGCATCGGAAGAATATATTCCAGAGCTTCCCCGGTCTTCCATTCGCGGGAGAGAAGCCAATAGCCGAGCTCGCTTTTTCCGGAGACGGTTTTTCCGTCGAGGTTCACTTCAACCGTGTCCGGCATCCTGATTCCGAGCGTAAAATATCCCCCGCGAAGGACGGTGATTTTCACTTGTCCGTCCCACGGATAATTACTCTCGATTTTCAATGCGCCGGGCGGAAGATCCGCCGTGGAAGCCGCCGGAATATGAATCCGGATTTCCCCATCCGCCCAGGAGTGGAAGAAACGCGCCAGTCCCGAAAGGAAACGGCAGTAGCTGGTCGGACAGCAGGAAGTGTTGAACCAGCGGCTCCGCCGCCGCTGAATGTGTCCGAACTCATACATCGACGGTCCGGCTTCCAGCGGGTTGGAATAGAAAAATTCGTCGCCGCCGATGGAAAGTCCGCTTAAAGCGCCGTTGTAAAGTGCGCGCTCCATGACCTCCGCGTAACGGGCGTCCCCGGTGAGGTTGAGCATGCGCGAGGCAAAGTTGACCAGTCCCATCGACGCACAACTTTCCGCGTAGCCGTACTGGTTGGGGAGATCGAAGTCGTGGGTGAAGGTCTCCCCCCACGGACCCGAGCCGATTCCTCCGGTTACATACATCCGGCGTCCGGTCATGCTTTCGAACAAACGTTCGCAGACCGAAAGGAGTTCGCGGTCACCGGTTTCGGCGGCGACCTCCGCCGCTCCGCGATACAGGTAGACGGCGCGCACGGCGTGCCCTGTCGCGTCGGTCATTTCGCGCAGGGGACGATCCGCCTGAAGATTCAGCAGATTCACGTGCGGATTCTCCGTATGGAAATAGGCGGGACGCGTTCCCCGTTCCTCGATGAAGTAGCGGGCCAGTTCCAGATGTTTTTTGTTCCGGGTGACCCGGTAGAGCCGGATCAGCGCCAGTTCCAGTTCCGGATGACCCGGATATCCGCGTTTCTGTCCGGGAACGCGGCCGAAAGTCTTTGCGATGAGATCGACATAGCGACAGAGGGCATCCAGAAGTTTCCGCTTTCCCGTGGCCTCGAAGTAAGCGACGGCGGACTCGATGAGATGTCCGGCGCAATACAGCTCGTGTCCGTCATACAGACGGGTCCAGCGTTCTTCCGGATGAACCACTGAAAAGTAGACGTTCAGATACCCGTCCGGCTCCTGCGCGGAAACGATGTCGTCAATGAGACGGTCGGCTTCCGCTTCGAGCGTGGGATCGTGTTCGACGGCCAGCAGGTTGGCCATGCCTTCAAGCACCTTGGCAACATCCGAATCCCAATACATGTGGGGCGGGTTCGGCATGCCCGGTTTCCAGAGACGCTTGAACGCGTCCCATCGTCCGGTTTCGCGGCAACGCGCCATGGCGGACGGCACGGTCACCGAGCGGTTTCTTTCGATCCGGGGCGCAAAGAATGGATCGGAAAACCGGACGCTTTTGAGTTCGGGTGTGTTCCATGTCTTCATTTCAGGTCGGTCTCCTCCAGAACGGGAACGCCTCCGTTGTGCTTGAGATATTCGGATTTCACAATGCACTCCCGGAGCGCCGCCCAGGCCATCTTCGGACGCCGGTATTCGTCGCAGACGCCCTTGTCGTTGAACCCGCGGGGGCGTCCGCCGACATAGCCGTTGATGTAGGATTTCGCGTCGCAGAACTGCCATACGGCCAGACCGCAGTAGCGCGGATCGTTCAGCGCGACGGAGGCGGCGGTTGCGAGGAGTTTCGCCTGGTATTCCTCCGACCAGCGTGCGCGGAAGGGATCGTGGAATCCGTAGACCGCCGAGCCTCCGGTTTCACTGATCATGTAAGGTTTGTCCGATGGCAGGGAGTCGACCAGACGCTGGAAGCGCGGGCGGATGTTCTGAATTCCGGACACCGTATCCCAATCGGCGTCACACCATCCCGGATACGGGTTCATGGCGATGATGTCCACGAGGTCGGTGCAGCAGTCCTTTTCATATTTGTTCGAGGCGAATGTGATGAGGCACAGTTCATCCTCCGCACGGATCGCGTCATACAGCGCTTTGATGATCGGACGCACTTCCGGCATCTGGCTTTCCGTTTCGTTGAGGAATCCGCGGATGATGATGCACGGATGGTTGAAACTGGCTCTTGTGAGCTTGCGGGCCTGATCGAGCTGCTGATCCAGAAACTCTCCTGAAAGCAGATCAGGCGGTTTGACGTCCCAGCCAAGCGTTTCCTCCCAGACCAGCATTCCGAGATGGTCGCAGAGCTTGAGAAAAGAACGGCGCTGGGGATAATGACTCCCCCGGATGAAATTACATCCCTGGGCGCGGATGAACTGAAGGTCGGCCGTCATCAGGGAAAGCGGTGAAGCGGCCCCGAAATACGGATGGCTTTCATGGCGGTTGTATCCCATCAGCCGGAGTTCCTCTCCGTTGAGGAGGAGTTTTGCGCCGTCCGTCCGGACTTCGCGGATGCCGAATTCTTCGACAATCTCATCGTTGCCGAGAGTCAGCCGCAGAAGGTGAATGTTCGGAGTTCCGGGAGTCCACAAGCGGAAGTCCGGCACCCGGAACTCCGCATCGAGGCATCCCTGCTTCAACATTCCCGCGACCGGGTTCCCGTCATCGAACCGGAGAAGAATTTCGCGATCGCATTTTTCGGACGCTTCGATCCGGAGGCGGACGCTGCCCGTCCGATAATCGGTGGTGCTGATGCGAACCCGGCGGATGAAAAGTTCGGGCAGTTCCTCCAGCGTGACACTTCCGAAGATGCCGCCGTAACCGTAGAAATCATAGAAGGGATAAAAGATTTTGTTATGGAGATTGCATGTCATGACCGCAATTTCGTGAGACCCCTTTTTCCCGGCATCGAAAATGAACTCTTCCGGCATGTAGGCATATTTCAGTTCGCCGATTTCGCGACCGTCCCAGAAGACCTTTCCCGAAATTCCAATTCCGTCGATGGCGAGTTTTACGAGCCCTCCGGATTCCACCGAACGGCGGTAAACTCCGTATCCGCGCCTGCCGAAGTAAGGTGCGGCGACATCGAAGCAACCGGGAACCGAAAGGACATCCGCAAATCGTATTTTTCCGAGGTCGGGTTCCATTTCGGAAAAGGCGAAGTTCCAGATGCCGTCCAGTATTTTTTGAGTTCTCATGAAGGAGTTCCTTGTATTTTTGTAATCCTGATATAGATTACATTATTTCCAGTTTATGAATTTGCAAATATAATAATGTAACAATAGAATGCACTTTTGTAACAATGAAATCATTCCGACAATGTTATTGGATACTGCCGAAGGAAAGCCAGCTCGGTTTTTCGGTCCGGAGTTGTGGTCATTTCATTCTGGTTCCGCCCGACCGCGAGGTTCGGCGGGAGGCCGATTTTGCCGAAATCTTCTGGGGACTGAACGGGTGCGGAACTTTCCGGAACGGCGGCAATGAATACTCGCTGAAGGAAAATCAGGTCTGGTATTATCCGCCCGGCGCCACCCATGATTTCTTCCCGAAAAACGCCGCTTTCCACTATCGCTGGCTGGCGATTGAAGGGCGTTCCGCGGGCCGTCTGTTCGAGGACCTTGGCATCCGTCCCGGGCTTTCCCATGCGGGACCGTGTCCCGAACATCTCTTTTCCAGCATCATGCTGGATACCCGCAGTCATGAGCGCGAGAATCATTTCCGGGCGCTGGCGACCGCTCTTTCCGTTCTTACCCGGATTGCCGCGGGGGACACGAAAAACCTGCCTCCGGAAAGTCCTTCCAGTGCGGCCAAAGCCATCATCGATGAAAATTTCGGAGACCCCGGCCTGAACGTTGAAAGTATTGCGGAACTGCTTCACATGCACCGGGTCAGCCTGAGCCGCGTGTTTGCCAGAGACCATAGGACCCCCATTTCGAATTATCTGATTTCCTGCCGGATACGCAATGCCATGCGTCTGCTTCATGAAACCGACCTGAGACTGAAGGAAGTCGCTCTGGCAAGCGGGTTCAAAAGCAGCGAGTATTTTTCCCGGGTATTCCTTCAGACGGTGGGGATGCCGCCGGGCGTGTTCCGCAAACGCGGAATCGTCTGAAATCACCCTGCCAGAAGGATACGGAAGGAAAACGGAAATGGAACTCTTCCGGTGCTTCGCTGGAAAAAAGGAAAATACGGGGTTATAGTATGAGGTCGGAATCCTCTCCGGAAACGGGGGAGGGGGAGTCCGAATGAAGCGACTTCAGAATTCAGGAGTATCTCAACAGAGGGCTGTAATGAACCGAGCAGCAAAGGATTTTCTTCATGCGCATTCAAACTGAAAACATGTCTTTGAATCTGAACGATGACGGAACACTGGAACTGAAGGCCGGCTTGCTGAACGGATGTTTCCGTCCGGGAATTTCGCTTGACGGAACGCCGCTTCCGATGGAGGCGTTCAGTGTTTCCGAACAGTCCGCCAGCCATTTTGTGCTGAGCGGAGGCAACAGCCGCTGCATGTGGAAATTCCATTGCTCCGCCTCCCTCGGGAAAATCCGGCTGCGGCTGACCGCCAGCCTTGCGGAACATGCCCGGAAGATTGAGCTGATTCCATACTCCCTGCCGCGGATTTGTCCCGAGCATTTCCTTGCCCAGAACCTGAAAATGGGCGGATGCGTCTCCCTTCATTTTCCGAGGACCGAAAAGTCCGTTTTCGAGGGACACCACTTCGCGGTCATCAAAGGAAGCGGTTGTTTTGTGATGGTTTCCGCACCGCTCCGGAACCGGTTCATGACGGATTTCAAGGGAACCGCTTTCGGCAGTGCCGTCACGGACTTCAAATGTTCCGCCGGAACCATTCACGAGGATATTCTGGAGATCGATTCCGGGGAATTCACGTTCATCGCCGGCAGCGATCCGTTTTCCCTGATGGATCTCTGGAGCGATGAGAATCTCGGGATCAAAAAAGATTTTTCACGTCCGCCCGTTTGCGGCTGGAATTCGTGGGACTACTACCGCTGGACCGTCACCGAGGAAGAAGTGCTTCAGAATGCCGAGTTCATCGCCCGAGATCCGGTTCTTTCGAAGCATGTCAAGCGGATCATCGTCGATGACGGCTGGCAGTACTGCTACGGCGAATGGGATGCGAATCCTCTTTTTCCGAACGGCCTGAAGTATCTGGCGGACGAGCTGAAAAAAATGGGCTTTGATCCCGGATTGTGGGTGGCTCCGTCCATCGCGGAACCACATTCCCGGATCGCACAGCTGAACCCGCAGGAGACGATGGGGCTTGGAGAGAACGGACTTCCATGTCTTGCGTATGAATGCATGAGAAGATACGGATTTGTTCTCGACCCCACGGTGGAAAAATCCCGGCAGTTCGTCCGGGACACCTTCCGGCGTCTCTCCGGATACGGATTCTGTTACTTCAAGCTGGATTTCCTCTGTTCCACCCTTGCGGCGAGACAGTTTCACGACCGTACGGTTTCCCGGACGGACATTGTGCGCCGCTTCGTGGAGGATGCTTCGGCCGGGACTGCCGGCCGGAGCGTGATTCTGGGGTGCAATTATTCCTTCGCTTCCGGAAACCAGTTTGTTGATTCCGTGCGTGTCGGCGGAGACATTCATGCCCGCTGGGATTGCATACGCCACAACAGCGTGTCGGTGGCCGGAACCATGTGGTCCGCGGAAAAATACTGGATCAACGATCCCGATTTCGCGCTCTGCCGTGCGTTGGATACCACCGACGACCCTCAACTTCAGGCAATCCGTGCGCTGGCCGTTTTCAACGCGCCGGACTCCGAATACAGCGACAATTTCATCGGATACACTCTGGCGGATGCCAAACGCGCGCAAATGGAAGTCCTGCTGTCCCTGATTCTCGTGTCCGCCGGCGCGATCAACCTTTCCGACAAAATACCTCTGCTGAATGAGAGCGGCCTTGAGCTCGCCCGGAAAACGGTCTCCGCCGAACACGGCAAACCGGGCCGTCCCGTCGATCTCTTCGAGGACGACTACGCAGCACTCTGGATTCAGAAGACGCCGAGCGGACACCGTGTTCTTCAGATCAACTGGACCGAGAGTGAAAAAGCGGTCTCCTTCGATCTGAAGTCGTATGGAATCTCCGCAGAAAAGGCGCGGAGTTTCTGGAATGATTCGACCGTGGACATTTCTTCCGGGAAAATCGAAGCGGTTCTTCCCGGCCGGTCGTGTCTCCTGACGGAACTCCAGTAAGAATTCCTTTGGGGCTTCCTCAACGTTTCAGGTTGTCTTATATCTTACTATGAAAGGATGAATACAGAATATGGAAAACGCAGCTGAAATTCTTTCCGAACTCGGGATGGAACAGGAAATTTTCCAATCGAAAAAGGATGGAAATCTGCCGTATTGCCGGAAAGATGTTCACCCGGAACTTCCCGGAAAAAGCGCGCTTCTGATCCTTTTTCACGGAGCTGGAGAACGCGGTTCCGACAATGCCCTTCAACTGGTTCACGGAAGCCGTCCGCTGATCCATTTCCTTCAGGAAAACAACCGGAAATGCACGGTTGTTTTTCCCCAGTGTCCAAGCGGGGCGCAGTGGGTGAATGTACCGTGGAGCGATCTTTCGCATGTGCTTCCGGAGAAACCTTCCGATGCCATGTCGCTCGCAATGGAACTGCTGGATTCCCTCCTCGCGGAAGAGAACATCGATCCGGACCGGATTCATGCGGCGGGGCTTTCGATGGGAGGCTTCGGCGTGTGGGATATCCTTTCCCGGAAAGGCAATCTTTTCGCGTCCGCCCTGATCGTCTGCGGCGGCGGAGATACGGCACAGGCTCCGAAGCTCAAGGAGATTCCATTGTCTGTCTGGCACGGTGATTCGGACACAGTGGTTCTGCCGGTCCGTTCCAGAAGCATGGTGACTGACTTGCGGGCGGCCGGCGCCAAAGAGGTTCAGTATCACGAAATCTTCGGATGCGGACACAACTCCTGGGACTATGCATTCAATGACAGCTCCACATGGGAATGGCTCTTTTCCAAAAGCCGCTGAACACTTCCGCCATTACTGCTTTTGCGACGACGGAGAGGGACGTTATTCCAGATTCAGGTAATCTTTGATGAAGCGCATGTAGGCCATGTCCTGAGCGGCGGCGTAAATGCCGTCGCCGGGGTTCGGATATTCCAGCGCCAGCATGCCGGAACGCAGAGGCTCCTTGATTTTTTCCACCACGGAAAGAGTGTTGATGTGTCCGGCATCGAGACGGGTGCAGAGGAATCCTGGGACGGCGCCGCTGACGATCAGCATGTTTTTCAGGTGGGCGTAGTAAATCTTATCGTGGAGTTTTTCCACGACGGCGTCCGGTGAACATCCGTTCGAATTCAGGATGATGTTGCCCTGATCGTAATTGATTCCAACGGCGTCATGGGCGGTCATGTCCAGCAGTTTCCGGCAGGAATCGGGGAGGTCGTGCAGATAGCAGTTATGGGTCTCCAGAGCGATCAGCATCCCCAGACGCTGCGCCCGGTCGCCGACGGTCCGCAGTCCTTCGGCCGATTTTCTGTAATCATCCTCATTGGCGATCGCGCTTCCGTTGGTGTGAAAATTGTAATAGGGATTTCCTTCCGCCACAAGGCCGCCTGTGAAAAAGTTCATGACTTTCGTGCCGCATTCGCGTGCGGCCCAGTCCATGAATTCCAGATAGTTTTCCGTATCTTTCCGGACTTCCTCCTCTGTTCCGCGACAGAAATTGACGCAGCCGCCGAAGACGATCTCCATCCCCGGATGAGCGGCCTTCAGCGAGGCTACTTCGGTCTGATACTTTGTCTGGTCCATATCGGGGAAACGGTATTTCCAGCGGAGTTCGACGCCGTCATAACCGTTGTCGGAAGCCAGTTTGAAAAGATTGCGGAGACGTCCCGCTCCCTCATGATAGTTGACGTGAAGCAGAATTTTGATTTTGCTGCTGTTCATTTGAAGTCTCTCCTATTGTTATTTTTAAACCAGTGATCCATTATTGTCCATTGGTTTATTATTATAGCATGCGACAAAAAAATTGTCAAGAGAAAAAAATCAAAATCGGAAAGAATCCGGCAGAATCCGAAGTATCAGTGACCGGCGGACTCTTCATTTTTCCAGAAGTTTGAAATACTCGACGAGATTGCGCCCAATGAGCTGTTTGCCGCGGTCGTTGTTGTGGACCGCGTCGCGCCGGAAATAATCCAGCGGTTTGCGCGAGGCCGCGATGTAATCGCACGGGCCGGTGGTCATATCCCAGAGCGCAACGCCGCAGGAAGATGCCGCTTTCCGTTCATAGTCGGAATCCATGGGCATCATTCCTTTTTCGTTGACGAAGGCTGCGCTCCATTCCGTATCTTCGGGGGATTTGCGCCATTCATAGGAAGGCGGCGGGGTCAGGACAAGCACTTCCGCGCCCAGTGCGCGGCTTTGCTCGATGACGGATTTCATGCAGGCTTCCCCTTTCTCGGGAGAATCCTTCTGACGGTTGCTGATTCCGCCGATGATTACCAGATCGGGCTTGTATTTGGCCACATATTCTTTGAAGTGGGCCGGTTCATGGTAGTATGTGCAGCCGGTGGAGCCTCTTACGGAGAGAATGAAATGGAAACGGTTCCCCGGAAAGGCGCGGTTGAACAGCGCGATGAAGTTGGAGGTGTAGGTGTCGTTCATGATGCTGTCGCCCAGCATGACAACTGTAAAAGGTTTTTTCCCTTTCAGGGCGGCTTTTGTTTTCGGGAGGGCTTCATTGCGTTCCGCGCGGATCATGGATTTGAAGCCGGGAGTTTCCTTTGCGAACAGTTCATCGCACCAGGCGGCGGCTTCCGCGTCGGTGATGCGTGTCAGGACGATGTCGCGGACGGAGACGCCTTTGCTGGAAGAGAAGATGATCCTGATTTCCTTTGCGCCGGCGGGCGCCTGAAACACTTCGGAATAACGGCGTTCGGGGCCGGGATAAATGGCGCTGTTGCAGTCGGGCAGGGGATTGCCGTCCTTGTCGAAATAGTCGATCCACCAGTAGCAGGACGCTCCGGTTTTCGCGGTGAAGTCGATATGGTAGAACGCATGTTCGCCCGGCTTTTTGTCCAGCGGGATGTTGCGGGAGATGAGACGTCCCCCTTTGTCCTCATAAGTTCCTTCAAAGGGAATGTAGACGTTTCCCCCGGTCGGAGCCGCATAATTCCAGCCTGACTTTCCTGAGATTCCGCCGTCGAAACGGACAATTTCCCTGTCGTTCTTTTTTTCTTCCGCCATACAGATTGCTCCTGCGATGAAAAGTCCGAAGACGATTAAGCCGGTAATTCTGAGCATCGGTGTCATTCTCCGGTTATTTTTACTTACTGGTTCAATATTACGATCCGGAAACATTCATCGGGTCGGTTCCGGTTCCATTTCCTGGAATCAGCCAGAAACAAATAAGTATATCACGGATTTCGCGTGAATTCAAGTTCTCTTCCGGCTTGAGAAGAAAGAAAAATCCGTCCCGGACTGCGGCTTCCTGCTGGACGGAACCATCCGCCCGGATGAGTGGCTCCGGAAGGTCGATGGGATTTTCATTGAAATTCCGCAGTTCTTCCTCGGTGGCAATCCCGTATGCCTCTATGATGGGCTTGCCGAAGTCACGGACGTTGAAGTCGAGACGGCGAACCGGCGCATTCCCGCTGATGACCGCATTGCAGATTGCGCTTTGGTTCTGCCATGTCCTGTTTCGCGAGGCGGGATTCTGCCTTTTTCACCTGCGGGAAAATTCAACACTGGAGTCGGAATTCATTTTGCCGTATGTTTTTTTGCCGCTTTATTTTTCTCCAATGCAACACTAAAAAAGAAATTCATTTTTTTTTCAGGCGTCAAAACTGTTTTTTCTCCGAAGAATTCCAGTGTGGATCCATTCCAGACATATATGGCCCGGACTTGTTCTGGAACGAACTCAAACCGCACTGTATTCCCTGAATGGGATTCGATCGCCGCAGAATTTCCTGCATAAAATCCAGTGTTTGCTTTTTTTTCCCAGGAATCCGAAGGTGTTTCTCCCACCCGGAAAAACAGATTATCACCCGTGCCTGCCGGAATGGATTCAATGAAACGGAGTTTCCATCCCTCGCTGAAAGGAACATTGTGAAACCACGGGATGAATGTAATTTTCTCGGTACCGATATTTTGAAATTCGTATTTCACGCTGAATATTGGCTGATTTCTGCTGAATTCATATCGCTTCACCAAAGCAAGCCCTTCCAACGGCAAGGGAACCGCCAGCTTCAAACTAACCTTGTCGTCCGTTGCCGTCTGCTCTGTAACAATTGCATATTCCGGTTCAGCGCCCCAGGCAGGGGATGGATAAAACAGGTCATGAAAAAAAGCGTCGGATGAGGTTTTTCCTGAAATCAGTTTTTCCCCATTATGAATCCACTGTTTAATTCTACCGCCTTTTTCCAGATCCACCAGAAACTCGCCGTTGTTCCCCAGATTTAACTCAAGCATATTTCCGTTCATGTGAAATAGTTCAGTATTATGGATTTTCTCCGGAAGCGGGTGTCCTGCGAAAAAAGTTTTTTCATCCGCGGAACTGTCCCGAAAATCGCCTGCAATCTTTCGCGAATGATTTTTTGTCAGGACAATGAAACTCACATCTTCCGGGTTGATGGAGGAAAAGGCTTCAATTTTTCCATTGAGCCGTTTCAAATTCAGATTTTTCTTTTCACACGGCAGGAATGCAAACCATTCAGAGGCATTTTTCAGAACCGTTTCGATTCTGAATGCAACCTTGTTTTTTCCATAATTGAAAATCGTTATGAATCGTGTATCCTTTGACTCCCAGACTTTATAAGGAAGGTCCGGCGAGACAGAAACAATTTTATCCTTGATGACCGCCCCAGTCCTGTATTCCTCACATTCTGCAATCTCGCCGAAGGTCCGGTTCAATTCCGCATAATATTCCCCATCGAAACTGTCTGCCCCTGGATAAAATGCAACCCCTTTTCCTCCGCAGGCGAAAGTTGCCAGAATATTCATGCGCATAGCCCGGGGAGTCAGAAATATCATCGGATTATATGGGACATCATTCACGCACAAATATGGGATTACGGGTTTCTTTAACTCGGAACATGTCCTTTCAATCTTATCGAAAAAATCTTTCCCTCCATAATAGATCATGGGCATGTGAGCATCGATAAAGGGATCGAAGAGCCGTACATCATGTCCCACCTTGAGCATATAGGACCGGTCAAAGACATAATTCGCGCAGAAATAGATTTTCGCATCCGGAGCCGCGGCACGGATGATTTTTGTAACCTGTTCAACGATCTTTCCATTTTGAAGACAAAGGAATTCCCCCCACTTCTCATTATACTTTTCCAGAATCTGATTCCCGGAAAGATGGGTTGCATCAACCCCGGCGAATTGAGAAAACTCTTTTTTGCATGTATCGCAGAAACATTGAAAAGCCGGACGCTCCCACTCATAGTCAGGCATCACGAACCGTGTCTGATGCTGGGTGTATTCCTTTTTCAGGGAGGCTATCAGATCTTTCGACAAATCAAAGGCTTCCCGTCCGATAAGAGTTGGACACGACCGCCCCGGAATAGGTTTTCCATCGGCGCCAATCCGCGGTTGTCCGAAATTTCCCCAGTTCGAATAGACCAGCCAATCGGCATGTTCAGCGATGAAATTGCCCATCGAGCCATTGCCGAGAATCCGTCCTTCGCTGATTCCAAGATTACGGAAAAGCGTTCTCAGCTTCTCTCCAACGGAGCGTTCGTCTTCAGGGTGATACATCAGATGTCCACCGCTGTGGGGGTTCGTCAATGATCCTCCGAAGAAAAGAGAAACCTGAAAGTCCTTCGGCAGCGTCATCGGCTGAAAACGGGGCAGCACGGTTGCTGAAAGCTGTTTTTCCCGGCCGTTCTGTCCGTTGACTTCGACATAATAAAACAATGGGTAATCTCCCGGGAGCATCTCCATTTCCGGTTCAAGATAGATCATGTGATTGAATGCCCGATCGATTGTTCCGGAAAGGCTTGCGATTCCTTCAATGGGAATGAAATAGCGGGAATATTTTCTGCCGTTTCGCATCACCGGTTCGGAAGTAACATCTGGCTTGGATGGATAAATCTTGTTGATGAGAGTTTGTCCAACTCCGACAATCAGGATTTTTTCGGGCACGTCGATTACGAGCCGGGCTTGCGTCAGGCCTGTTTTGTCCCCATAGTAATACACCAGCAGATGAACCGGAATTCCATTCATCAATGCGGCGACCCCTTTTCGTCCGTGTTCTGCCGGATAAACATGCGTTCGGACTTGTTCCGCCACGGGCAGAGCGAACTTGTCCCGTACCTTGTCCGAGATCAAAATCGAACGGATGACCGCATTTCCCGGATAATAATATTTCTCTCCTCCGGGATAGATATTGTTTGTTCCAATGAACAGGGAGGGCGTCTGTGGTTTGAATTCAAACCGGTTGCGGCAGACGCCCTCCAGAAGCCCGTCAACATGAATCCGGAGTCCTTCCTCCTTTTTCCACATAGCCGCGACATGGTGTGGTTTTCCATCGGCGAAGCGGTGGACGAAATCACGAGCCTCGGCGGCAAGAATTTTTCCGGTATCGTCGATCATGATGAATCGGAGATTGTTCCCTTCCCTTTGAATATGGAGAGTATTTTTTTGTCCCCACATCACCCCGACTCCGGAGTTGAAAATACAGTTGATGTTCGAAGGCGTTTTTGACCATTCCTGGCTGAAAACAAGTTCAATGCTTCCTTCTTCCGGATTCAGCAGGCCTTTCCCCGGAATTGAAAGAAAACGGATTGTTTTTCCGGGAATCCCGGTACAGTTCATTCCGTTTCTGCTAAATCGGGTTTCCTGTGCGATTTGGCATCCCGCCTGAACAGCCGGTGCCGGTGAGGTCAAGTCAAGATGAAGCGTTTCTGCAGAGACGAGTCTGCAAGACAAAAGCAAACTGATCAGGAAGTATTTTTTTTTCATGTAGTCACCAGTTGTTGAAATTTGCGCCGTTCAGCAGATTATACTTTTTATATTCACCATGTCCGTCCGTATAACCGAAGTTATTTCCGGCGTTGTGATACTGACAGGAACTTCCCAAGCCAGTTCCATTTTTCTCATATACCGCCAGATATTTGCTGATTAACGTCGTATATGTCTTTCCGTTATCGCAAATCATGACTATCGTTGATGGAGAGCGGATCCGGCTGGGATTGATGGACGCCAGTTCCACGTTGTAGGCATAATTGATTTTCAAAGTGCCGCTGGTGTATATGTTCCAGATGTTCACCCGGCAGCCCAGTGCGTTGAAAGTGTTTCGAGTCATCTGCTTGGTTTGATCCGTCATGACATGAGCCCATGTCGTGGCATTTACATCATAACTCAAATAACGGGAATAGGTGTCAAGATAAAATAATTGGCAGTTCACCAGTTGCCGGATATTGGATAAACAGCTGAGTCCCTGCGCTTTTTTCTTTGCCCGGTTCAATGAAGGAAGCAACAGCCCGGCCAGGATCGCGATGATCGCAATCACGACCAACAGTTCCACAAGAGTAAAATTTTTCCTTTTGTTCATCATGTCTTCTCCGTTCCTTCTTTTGATATTATATTTTAATATATTGGTAGATTATAGCATATTAATATTAAAAGGCAAGGTGAAAAGTGAAAAAAAACGATTTTTTTCCCAAAGTTTTTTCCTGATGCATTCAAACAGGGGGCGCGGAGCATGAAAAGAGTTTCCCCTGCTCGGCGGAATAATAGAGGCATGTCAGTAGAACGAAACAGGATGTATCATTGTCCGGTTCCTTGAAACGCTGCTACTGCTCAACCTCTATTTGATGAGTTCACCGGGGAATCGGTTTGAAATCGAAAAAGAGGTATCTCCGTTGCGACGTGCCGCAATAATTTCGACCGCGCTTCTCCCGATCTGCCAGTCCGGGAAACGGATTCCGGCACAGCGGGGATTCTTGCTCGTATAAAAAACAAATGGCGTCAGATTCGATTTTTGCTTTTGCGGAATCATTTCAAAAATACTGAGATCCATCTCCGAAATAAAAACAACCGGAATGTGGATGTGTTCTTGATTGAGAGAACGGCAATACTCGTTAAGCGGCTCGGAACGCTTGTCCGAATATTCAGTGAATAGTATAGGCTTGGAACCGAATCCGGCCGTCAGGCCGGCAATTCGGTTGACATCTGTGCTGAAGTCAAGGAAACGGGATTGTGTACAGCAGACCATGCGGGGATACCCCAATTCAGCCAGATGTCTCCCGAGCATTTTTCCAGCGGCAAAATCGTCAAACCCCACAAAATCAAAACCCCTTGCTTCAATTTCAGGCTTGTGGTCCAGGAAAACGAGTGGATAGTCCTGAGGCCGGGCAGCTTCGATGATTCCCAGCTGCTGGTTGTCCAGAATGGACCAGAGAATGCAGCCGGCTGAATCCGGATCCGAAAAAAGTTCTCGGATTTGTTTGAACTGGGTTGCACGGTTTCCTCCAGAAGAGAGAAATTCCAGTTTAAGGCCGAGTTCTCCAACGGAACGGTGGACATTAATGAAAATATCCCCGGTAAAGGCATCGTTGTCCGCTATATCGTAGATCAGGGAAATACGTGTCCCCGCAAGAGGGGCTTTCGGTGTCGGAAGGACTGGGACAACATAAGTTCCGCGTCCGCGGTTCCGGATCAGATAACCTTCCGTCTCCAACTGCTTCAGCGCTTTTCCCAAAGTGATATGGTTGATCCCGAGGGATTTGGACAGGAGCATGTCCGGCGGGAGACGCTCTCCGCATTTTATTTTTCCCGAACGGATATGGTCCAGCAGTTGTTTGTAGGCCTGTATGTAAAGAGGCTCGGAAGTTTTCTGGACCTGTGAAACCAAGCCGCGAATTTTGCTCTTGTCATATAACATATGATATCCTATTTTTATATATTAATATACATGCATATTAATAAAAATACAATCTGTAAAATGATTTATCGGAAAATTGTTGGGATGAATCTTCGTTTCGCTGATTATCCATAAGCAATTTCCCGAGGCATTCGCTATTTATCATTGTCAAGCAATCAGATTCGCTTTCTCATACTCGACAGGGATTCCGGCGTCAGCAGCCTATCCTGACACCATTTCGGAAAAACATTCTCAGCGTTTATTTGAGTTCGAGCGAGTCGAGCCGTGCAGAATCCGCTCCGACGAGTCCGGCCGCCCGCTGAAGTGCGTTCACGGACGCTTCCGAAAGGGGAACTCCATTCCGCAGGGCGTCCGCCTCCTTTTCAAACTCGATTTCCCCGGGATAATAGATATTCTTCACGCCTTCGGCTTTTTTCGAGGATTTTATTTCCTCGATCATCTGTTCCGTCCGGGACTGGAAAAGAGACACTCCGCCGAAGAATTCCGGGTTGATCGCCATGAAAAAGTGCCCGGTGTTCGCATCCCTGCCGGGAACGGTATTCCAAGACTTGACTCCGGACATGAGGCCGGCATTGCCGAGAAGAGCCGTCATGATTTCGACCATGACTGCGATGCCATATCCCTTGTGCTCGCCGAACGGGAGCATGATGCCGCCATGATAGATGTCGTCCGGATTGTCGGTCGGTCGACCTTCCCGGTCGAGAATCCAGCCGAAGGGAATCTTTTTCTTTTCCTGACTGGCAATTTCGATTTTTCCGCTCGCGACGACGCTCATGCAGATGTCGAAGAGAATCGCGCGGTATTTGCCCGCGGGTGCCGCGTAGGCATACGGATTGTTGCCGATCGTCGCGGAAGCGCCACCCGTGACGGCGACCAGCGGACAGGTGTTGCTCATGGAGAATCCGACCAGTCCGTTTTCGGCGCAGCGCATGGCGTAATAGCCGGCGGCTCCGTAGTGGTCGCTGTGGTTGACCGTTCCGATTGCGACCGGTGACTTCCGGGCCTTTTCGATCACCCGGTCGGTTGTCCGGAAGGAAACCGGAATGCCGAGTCCGCCCTTCGCGTCGATCCGGATGTGCGACGCGCTTTCCTCGATGACTTCCGGCTTTGCGGCGGGCTGTATGCCTCCGGCGCGAATACAGTCGATATAGCGGGCGCTTCTCACGACGCCGTGCGAATGGACTCCGCGTATGTCGGTCGTCACGAGGACTTCCGCCATGATGGCGGCGTCTTCCTCTGGAATGTCGGCCTTCTCAAACACTTCCGCGGTGAAATTTTTGAGTTTTGCGGCATCAAATCTTCTGATCATCATTCAGTCTCCCTGATTTTAAAGTCAAGAAATAACAGTGAATTATACAGTCAAAAAAAGTTTTTTCAACAATATTTGCCGAAAAATAGCCTTTCTGCCCCGAAAAGAAAGTAAAACTTTACTTTGAAAATGAAGAAGAGATGTCCGCCCTCCTTGTCTCCGGAATTTGCGGTTTCCGGTTCCTTGTGGTATATTAATGAAAACGCATCGCAACTGTTGCATTGTCCGGTTCCGTTCCGGCCGCGGTGAGACGTCAGGTTCGCAAAAAACGAGAGATGGAATCAATGAAAATGAACGAAGAACAGAGAAAGCTGGCGGAAGAGATCGCATTCTTCATGCGCCGGCTTTATCAGCAGGGATTGACTACGACTTCCGGGGGAAATATATCCGTCCGGGCGGGAAACGTCATCCTGCTTACGCCCGGCGGCACGGACAAGGCCCGGATGTCCGCGGACGATATCGGAATGCTGGATTTTGACGGCCGTGTGCTCACGGAGGGATTCAAGGCCACCTGTGAGGCAGGAATGCACCTGTCCGTTCTCCGCAGCCGTCCCGATGTCAATGCCATTGTTCATGCGCACCCGGTCACTGCGAGCGCGTTTGCCGCCGCCGAATGCCGGATATCCAACCGGCTCCTCTGCGAGTCCTATGCCGTGCTCGGAGAGATCGGCCGCATCGGATTCGAGGGCTTCGGGACCGATGCACTGGCGGAGAAAGCCGCGAAAGCGGCGGAAAACTGCAACTCTCTGATTTTTTCCAATCATGGAGCCATGACTCTCGGACGCTCTCTTCTTCAGGCGTTCGACCGTCTTGAGGTTCTTGAGAATGCTGCAAAAGCAACGCTCATCTGCGAACATCTGCTGCGCGGGAAGGCGACGCCCATTCCGGAAAACCGGCTGTCCGAAATTACCATAGTGAAGTAAACCGGAGCAGGCGGAACGGGTCATCATGCTGAAAAAAGACAAGGAGAAATCGGGATGAACTGGGGCATATTGATTATCGCCGGGCTTCTGGAATGTGTATGGGCCGTCGGGTTGAAGTATTCACACGGATTCACCCGGCTTTATCCGTCCTTGATTACCCTTGTTTCCATGCTGGTCAGCGTTTTCCTGCTGGCGCTTTCCATGAAAAGCCTGCCGGTCGGAACCGCTTATGCCGTCTGGACCGGAATCGGAGCCGTCGGCACCGTGGTTCTCGGAATCATTCTTTTTCACGAATCGGCTTCTCCGGGAAGACTGGTCTGCGTGGCCTTGATTCTTGGCGGTATCGTGGGGTTGAAATTCCTGACGGAGTCCTGAAGAAAGCTCCCTTGCGGCGGAAAGGTTCCGGAAGAAACTTTCTTCACGATCCGTCGGCGGGCGAGAGGGATTTCCCGGTTCAGTAAAGTCACCCGACCTGATCGGCGCGGGAAAGAAATCCCCGTACGACGGAGAGATACTCATCCGTTTTTTCAAGATGATGTGCGTGGGAGGCTCCTTCGAACACGTGGAGTTCCGAACAGGGGATTTGTTTCCGGTAATCCCGGACGGTTTCAGGAACCGCCTCATCGTAGGCGCCGCAAGTGAACAGAACCGGCACGGTGATGTCCTTCAGCCTTCCGACCCGGTCATAGTGCTTCAAGGTGCCGGTAATGGTGAATTCGCTGGGGCCCCACATATACTGATACAGGTGGAAATTGAGATTGGAGAAGGAACGGTTCAGGCAATCCGGCCAAGGGTTCAGACGGCAGACATGCCGACGGTAATATTCCATCATGGCGTCCTGATAGGAAGCCGCCTCGAAATTTCCGGAGGTTTCCGCTTCACGGATGGCTGTCTGGCGGGCGGCGGAAAGTCCGGTCAGCCAGGTTCTTTGATCGGCTTCCCATCGGGCGGCGCTCAGGAGCGGTCCCGAAAGGATCAGCCCCGCCGTGTTTTCCCTGTGTTTCAGAGCATATTCAAAGGCAATGGCGGCTCCCCATGACTGGCCGAGTATATACATCTTTTCAATTTTCAGAGCCAGACGGAGCTGATGAATTTCATCGGCATAGCGTTCCAGTGTCCAGAACTCTTTGCGGTCCGGTTTATCGGAATTGCCGCAGTCGAGCTGATCGTAAAAGATCACCGGCCTTTCATCCGCAAGTTTTTCAAGAGGCTCAAGATAATCATGCGACGCGCCGGGTCCGCCGTGCACTGTCAGGAGCGGAATGCCCGGCTTGTCCAACCCCGTCATTTTATACCAGATTTTTCCTCCGGTGACCTGAATGCGGCCTTCCTGAACATGACCGTGATTTCTTGCGGCCGCATTGCCTGTTCCCACACCCATAACGCACCTCCGATCAAAAGACATACCTGATGAAGTCAGGAGCGGAAAACGCATTCTGAAACATCGATATTCATACATGCCACAAGAGCAATATTTTTCTTATGGCTCTCTCTTCATTCCGTTTTGTCTCTGTTTCTCCGGGGATTCCGGCGCTGTTTCCTATTTCTGGAACCAGAGCTGGCCCGTTGCGCCCATATAGGCTCCGATGGCGGCATTGGCTACGGTCAGACACAATCCGATGACGTTCAGAATGATCCCTGTATTGTATTTCCGCTTGATTCCGAAGACAAGTCCCACAATGGAAACGGGAAAGCCGAACAGGGGAAGCAGCCAGAAGAAAAGGCTTAAAATCCCGAGGATCAGGGAAACAAGATCACGTTTCTTTTCCGGTGTGCCGCTGGAAGTTTCATTTTCAGCCGTCATAAAATACCCCCCTTTTGATTGATGAAACCATCTATGGTTTCGTTCTCCACCGACGGAAATATAGCATTATGGCATGCCAATTCAAGGATTACGGACAGATTCCTGCAAAACTTCCGCGAATGATGCGGAAAATCTACCGGTCGTCCCGGTTTTCCAGGAAACGGATGGCTTCGGGAAGTTCGCGGAAATTGTAGATGATGTAGTCCGCCTCGGCGCCCATGCTCCGCTGTTCTCCCTGATTGGACCTGAAGAACACCGTCTTCATGCCGATTTCATGTGCGCCGAATACATCGCGGTACATATCATTCCCAATGAAGAGGGTTTCCGCCGGAGACAGTCCAATTTTCGAAAGTGCAAGTTTGAATATCCGGGGGTCGGGCTTCCGATAGCCCAGATCGCTTGAAACGATCACCGGCTCGAAAAAATCCGTCAGGCCGACGGCGCGGAGTTCAGGAAACGCCCACAGGCTTTGTCCGTCGGATACGGCTCCCATCCGATAAAGCGGGTGCAGTGAAGTCAGCACTGAAAGGACATCCGGATACAGTTCCAGTTTGAAACGGGATGCGGCGCGGAATATTTCCGCCAGTGTGCGCGGAAGCATCCGTTGTTTTTCCCTCGACAGGGAGCGGACGGCGCCGGAGGCATTGCTTGCAAGCATTTCACGGAAAATGGCAATGACGTCGATTTCCGGAAATGGTTCCGCATTTTCACGTCTCTGGCGTTTATTGAGCTCGAAGAAGGAATCGCGGATTTCTTCCGGTTTCATTATGATTCCCTGATAGTCCAGAAAATTGCTCAGGGTCCGGTAGAGGTTGTCGTCGTATTCGTTTGTCAGAATATCCGTCAGCGTGCCGTTGATGTCGAAAATCAGTCCCTGAAATTTCATGACCACCTCCGCAGACATTCTTTTGCCTCCTGAACCAATTTTCGTTTGTAGTCGCCGGTCAGCCACGAGTTCCGGGCGATGCGCAGAAGAGTGATTCCCATGTAGAAGGGGGCGCGCCCCGTGATGGACCGGAAGGTCTGTTCGTGATCGGGGAAATGGCAGGAATATTCCCACAGGAAATGGCCGATGAAAGGTTCCGCCAGATATTTGTTTCCTGTTTCGAGCAGGAAGAAGTGCTGGAGTTCCGCGGCGATACGTCCCGCGTCGTAAACCCTGTCTGCCCACTGCACGCGCTCGAGATCGAAGGACATGACGCTCAGTTCATTGCCGAACAGAAAGTTTTCCGGAGTGGCGTCGCCATGCACGAGAACCTGACAGTCTTCCCACATTTTCGGCTGTTCCTTCCAGCGGTCGCGGAGCCAGTGGAACTCGTCCGTTTCGTTCCAACCGATCGTCTGTTTTTCGAGAAGCTGCCCGACCAGGTTGTCCATATAATGCCCGGTTTCATTGAAATCCACGCGGGCATTTTTTGCGGTCCGGTTGTGAAAGGAAGCCAGAAAATAAGCCAGCGCCGTCAACTTGTAGAAAAGCAGTCCGTCGTCATGGCTCCGGATGGCGCGGGAAATGAGACTGCTGAGCAGTTCTCCGTCGCAGTATTCGACAACCAGCAGATAGTTCAGTGACGCGTTGCATCCCAGCGGACGCGCGATATAGTGGGGATAGCCGGCGAACCCGAGGCTGCGCATCATCTGAAGATTGCGGCATTCCCGGGACAGTCTCCGTCCGGCGGCTTCCGGATCGGGGTCCTGCGGAGAAAGGAAGAATTTTCCGATGACTTTTGCGCCCGAATATTTCTCTTCATACAGATAGACGTCGTTGGAGGCGTTCAATCTGAAAACCCGGTATGTGACGGGATCCCGGAACCCGGTGAGCTGCGGTTGGATATCGTATTGGAGATACCCGTGCAGCGGATCGTTTTTCGGCAGATGTCCCAGATATTGCGGTCCCATGATGTTTTTCTTTCAAAAAACTGACATTTCGCTGACGCGGCTCAAACATATTTGAAATTATCCTGTCGCGGGCAAAATGCAAATGCGCAAAGGTCCGATTTTCGATGAATCTCGTACAATGGGGCAAATTTCCGCAAAAGACCGTTCCGTCAGGGTTGGCGGCTGACCATTACCTTGTCGATCCGATTCCGGTCCATGTCGACGACTTCGAAACGCCAGCCGTTCCAGTGAAAATGGTCGGCCGTTTTGGGGATGCGTTCGAGTTTGTGCATTATGAAGCCGCCGATGGTGTTGAATGCGTTGCCGGCTTCGCCGGGAAATCTGCGGGTCAAACCGAGCGCGGCTCTGAGCTTTTCAATGGGGACGTCTCCGTCAACCAGAAGGGAGCCGTCTTCGCGTCTGACGATATCCTGTTCGACCGGGTCGGACGGGGACGAAAGATTGCCGACAATCGAGTCCAGCACATCCGGGAGCGTCACGAGTCCCTGCAATCCGCCGTATTCGTCCACGACCAGCGCGCACTGACGGTTCTGTTCGCGGAAAATCTTCAGAAGCCTTGCAACCGTGGCGTTTTCGGGCACAAAGATGGGCGTTTCCAGCAGCTTCTCCAATTCGGGATTTTCTCCCCGGAGAACCGATCTCAAAGCGTCGCAGGTGTTCAGCACGCCCGCGACATTGTCCAGACCGCCCCGGCAAACCACGACATGGGAGAACGGAGTCTTCTCCAGACATTCCCGGATTTCCGCGGCGGACGCCTTCAGGTCAAGTCCGTGAAGGCTGCTCCGGTAGGTCATGATCGTTCCGACTCTCTGCTCCGCAAGCTGCAGCACGTTGGAGACGATTACCTCCTCCTGTTCGTGAAACACCCCTGCTTCCGCCCCCTGCGCCATCAATACGTTGATTTCATCCCCCGTGACGGGCGGGTCTTCTTTCGGCGGTTTTCCTGTCAGACGCAGGAAAAAGCGGGACGAGGAGGAGAGCAGCCAGACCAGCGGACGTGCGATAAACGACAGGACGTTCATGGGCGCGGCGGCCAGCGAAGCGATCTTTTCGGGCGCCCGCAATCCAAGCTGTTTGGGAACCAGTTCGCCCACCACGACGGAAAAATAGGTCAGGATAAGCACGACCGCGGTCACTGCGGCCGGTTTGGCATATCGGGCGAGGGGTGTGTTTGCAGTCAGCCACGCGGCCAGGGGATCGGCCAGCGCCGTCTCGCCGATGGCGCCGCTCAGAATGCCGACTGCGGTGATGCCCACCTGGACGGTCGCCAGAAACGTGGAGGGATCGTTGCGCAATTTCAGGGCGGCTTTTGCCCGGCGGCTTCCGGAGTCGGCCAGTTTTTGAAGCCGGGCCTTCCGCGAAGAAACCAGCGCGATTTCGACCATTGCGAAAAGTCCGTTCAATACAATCAGCCCTGTGAGCAGAACAACATCCATTGAAATTCCTTCTGTTGTTTCCCAATTCTGTTTTCCATAATGTAGCAGTCTCCGGTAAGAAGTCAACTTTCTGCCTGAAAATAGCCCGTTTCACTCCGTTTTTACTGATTTTTCATGGAACCCGGACGAAACCGGAACTCTCTGTTTTTGTCTTCCGGAATCTTTTTCCGGAGAAAAATTCCAGTACTTGAAATTTTGCGGGAGAGGGGGTATATTTCTTCCGTTTTTTTCCGGTTGCCGCTCTGCCGGAGCCACGCATGGAGAATGCGCCGGGGCGGAATCGGATGGACTGTCCGCCAGTTTTTTCGCGGCGCGTCTCTGTCAAATGAAGAAGAAAGGAATGCTGCCGTATGAAAGGCGAATGGTTCAAGGATGCCCGGTTCGGAATGTTCATCCATTTCGGAGTATATTCTTCTCTGGGCGGATATTACCGGGATATGGAAACTCCCTGGGTGTCGGAATGGATCATGCACAAATACCGGATCGGCGTCGCGGAGTATGAAAAGTTCGCCTCCCGCTTCAATCCTTCGCACTTCGATGCCGATGAATGGGTGCTGGCCGCAAAAAACGCGGGCATGAAATACATGGTCGTCACGGCGAAACACCACGACGGTTTCGCCATGTTTCATTCGAAGTACGACCGGTACAATATCGTGGACATGACGAAATTCGGCCGCGATGTCATGAAGGAACTCTCTGAAAGCTGTGCCCGGCACGGCATCCGGCTGGGCTTCTATTATTCGCAGGACCTTGACTGGCATGAAGCGGGCGCCACCGGCAATATCTGGGATTTTCCGGTGAAAACCCCGGAGGCTTTCCAGAAGTATCTGGATACCAAGGTGACATGTCAACTGACTGAACTCCTGACCAATTACGGTGACGTGTCGGTCATCTGGTTCGACATGCCGGTGCAGATCACCGGGAAACAGAGTGAAACTCTTTCCTCGCTGGTTCACAGACTCCAGCCGGACTGTCTGGTCAGCGGGCGCATCGGCAACGGCAAGGGCGATTACGATTCCCTCGGCGACAATGCGTCTCCGGGGGAGGTCCCCTTCGAACGTCCTACCGAGGGAATCGGCACCATGAACGAAAGCTGGGGTTATAAGCCGTATGACAAGGCCTATCGCAGCACGCGGGAGCTTCTGAATGTGATGGCGCGTCTGGTTGCGCACAACGCCAACTATATGCTCAACGTCGGACCGGACGGAAGCGGACGTTTTCCCGCGCCGGCCCGGAAACACCTGCATGAGATCGGGGAATTTCTCAAGCGCAACGGCGAGGCGCTCTACGGCGCCGGGGCATGCGGACAAATGCATGTTCCCTTCCTGTTCCGCTGGGGGCACATGACCGCGAAAGACAATCATGTGTATTTCTGGGTGTTGAACCCCGGTCATGCCGGCCGAATCGTCTTCCACGGTCTCCGGAACAAGGTCGTCTCCTCGGAGATTCTGGCAGACGGCAGGAAGATCAACTTCAAGGAAACCCATCGTCCCGAATTCAATTACAACCGTCTGGAATTGCCTCTGCCCGCCGGTTTGCGGCTCCCGTACGTCATCCGTGTGTCCGTGGAGAGTGCGCCCGACTTTGATCCTCAGGCCTATTATGCGAACGGCGGCCCGCTGATTCCCCCCGGAGGAAAATAACTTTTCTTGCTTGAATTTCTTTCTCCTGTTTCAGATTTTCAAGAAAAATAATAAAAATCTCACACGTTTGAGATTGACAAGATGAAGTTTTGGTGTATAATATGGAAGAAGGACCTCAAACGTGTGAGATTGAAAAATGATTACACAGAAGACCATCGCTGAAAAACTGGGCATATCGACATCGCTGGTGTCGCGTGCGCTCTCCGGCACCGCCGCAAACATCGGCGCGTCCGAGGAGACCGTCCGCAAGATCCGCGAGACCGCCGCCGAATTCGGCTACGTGCCCAATCCCGCCGCCCTGACGCTGCGCGGATTCACGGCGAAAGTCATCGGCGTCATCATCAAGGATTTCGACGATCCTTTCCTCGGCCGCATGACCGAGGTCATTCAGGACAGGGCGCAGAACAACGGATGTTCCCTGAACCTCACCGGGTTCGATATTGTCAAGGGGGTTCCCCGCGACAGCGCGTCCCTTCTGCGTTACCGTCTCGACGCCCTCATCATCTGCGGAAGCGATATTTGCTCGGACTGGGTTGCGGAATTTACCTCGCGCAACATCCCCGTGGCCCAGGTCGGCGTCGATGCCGACTTTCCCGGCGTGGTCCGGGTGGAAGTCGACGAGGCGGCCGGAATCCGCATGCTGGTGGAAGACGTCCTTCTCAAAGGGCACCGCCGCCTTGGTTTCATCGGAGGCTCCTCTGGTCCCCATCTCCGCCGCCGCCGTCTTCTGGAGGAAGTCCTTTGTTCCAAAAATATTGCTTCTGAATTCGTTTCCGTCGCGGATGATGAACATATCGGTTTCCGGGCCATGGAGAAACTGCTGCAGAAAACCCGCAAATGCCGTCCGACCGCCGTGCTGGCCGCGGACGACTTCACCGCTCAGGGCGGATTGCGCGCCCTGTATGAACACGGTCTTTCTGCCCCGCGCGACATTTCCCTGACCGGGTTCGACGACATTCCTTCGGCGGAGCTGATGATTCCGGCCCTGACCACGATTCGGGTCCCGGTCCGACGCATGGTCGCCGCGGCCTTCGACCTGATCGCCGACGCCGGGACGAAAAGCCGGAAAGTCCGGAAACTGGCTCCGGAACTCATAGAACGGGAATCCTGTATTGAATATACCGGAAGTTGATTCAACCTCAAGCATAAGGGAGAAATGTGATGAGTGCGAAAAACATGCTGGACAATGCGATCGAAAATTTCAACAACGCGGCCGGGCTGCTGGAGAAAGAGTATGACAAGGAACTGCTCGACATCCTGCGCCATCCCGCGGAACGGACGGAGATCCAGCTGTCGCCTCTTCTGAGCGACGGTAAAATTCACATCATCAAGGCGTTTGTCGTCAAGCACTGCGGCGCGATCGGCCCCTGCAAGGGAGGCATCCGCATGGCTCCGAACGTCACGCTCGACGATGTTTCCGCGCTTTCCATGGAAATGACCTGGAAATGTGCGCTGATCGGAGTCCCGTTCGGAGGCGGCAAGAGCGGAATCGTCTGCGATCCCTCCGCGCTTTCCAAGCTCGACAAACAGACAGTGATCCGCAGTTTCTCGCGGAACGCCCATAACCACATCCATCCGCTGATCTATGTTCCGGCTCCGGACATGGGCACCAACGAGTCCGACATGGGCTACATCAAGGACGCCATCAGCCATTCCATGGGGAACGCCACCACGCAGGGCTGTTACGTGACCGGCAAGCCGGTGATCCTGGGCGGAATTCCCGGACGGCGCGAAGCCACTGGACGCGGTGTCATGCTGACCGTCGTCGAAGCCCTTCATGCGATGGGCAGGGATCCGAAGAATGTCACTGTGGCGGTTCAGGGCTTCGGCAACGTGGGCGCGGTCGCGGCTCTCGAACTGCACCGCATGGGCTGCAAGGTCATCGGCATTTCCGATGTCCACGGCGCAATTTTCGATCCGAACGGTCTCGATGTGGCGGCTCTCCAGAAATATTATCAGCAGCACGGAAAACTGCAGGGGTTCTCCGGCAGCAAAGACATTTCCGGCAAGGAACTTCTGGAACTCGAATGCGACGTGCTGGTCCCGGCCGCTTCCGGGAACCAGCTCACCGCCGAAAACGCCGACCGCGTCAAGGCTCGCATCATCGCCGAAGGCGCCAACGGCCCCACTTCGAGCGAAGCCGACCGCATTCTGGAAAAGAAAGGCGTGTTCATCATTCCCGACATCCTGTGCAACGCCGGCGGCGTGTTTGTGTCCTATCTCGAATACACACAGGAGACACAGCAGGAGCAGATGACCGAGGAAGAGGTCAACGAGCGTCTGAGCAAGCGCATGAAGACCCGTTTCCGTCAGGTATATGAATTCTCGCGCGAGCGCGGCGTCAATATGCGTCAGGCGGCCATGCTTCTGGCCGTCAAGACCGTCTGCGACGCCAAGGTCGCACGCGGCTATTTACCGTAATAACCCATGAAAGGAGTTGATACAGTCATGAATAAAGTCAAACTCGATCTGTGCATTATCGGCGGAGGCATGATCACCAACGATCTGATCCTTCCATCCGCTTACCATCTGCAGCGCCTCGGCGTTGTCGGGGAGATCAGCGTCTGCGCACTGAACAGCGCTCCGCTCCGCACCCTGCGGGATTCCGCGGAAATCAAGGAAGCGTTCCCCGGACAGACCTTCACCGCGTATCCATCGTTCGACGAAGCGCCCGACAAGATGTTCCCGAATCTTGCCAACGAGGTTCTGGGCAGAATGAAGCCCCGTCAGGCGGTGATCGTGGCCGTGCCGGACCAGTTCCATTATTCGCTTGTCATGCAGGCGCTCAAATGCGATCAGCACGTGCTCTGCGTGAAGCCGCTCGTGCTCAAATACGAACAGTCCGTCGAGATTGAAAAACTCGCCCTTGAAAAAGGTCTGTTCGTCGGCGTGGAATACCACAAGCGCTTCGACCGCCGCGCTCTGCTGGCGCGCCGTCAGTATCGTCAGGGACACTTCGGCAGCTTCACAATGGGCGAAGCCAAGATGATCGAGCCCTATTACTACCGCTTCTCCAACTTCCAGAACTGGTTCACCACCGACCAGACCGACCCCTTTGTCTACGTCGGCTGTCACTACGTGGATCTGGTCTACTTCATCACCGGTATCAAGCCCGTGGAGCTGTCCGTTTCCGGCATCAAGGGCAAATTCCCGAACGGCAAGGACGGCTACATGTGGGCCAACGGGCGCGTCCGTTATGAAAACGGCGCCATCCTGTCCGTGATCGACGGTCTCGGCTATCCCGACGCGGGCGCCGGAAGCAACGACCAGTGCCTCGTGATGTATTGCGAGGGGCAGGGCAAGAGCGCTCTGATCCAGCACGACGACCAGTATCGCGGCGTCCGCCACTGCTATCTGGAACCGATCGGCTGTGCCGGTTCCTACTACAACTATGTGAGCCCCGATTTCTACCGTCTGGCGCCGTGGGACGGCGACGGCTTCATGCCGATGGGATACGGCTACGATTCCGTGGCCGCCAACATCGAAAACATGCAGAAGATCGAATCCGCGGTACAGGACAAGGATTCCGCCGAGTCCCTGAAAATCCGTCGGAAAATGATCAAGGAAACCGACGACCGCGGCATCATTGCGACTCCCGGCAACAGCAGTATCAACGAACTGGTTGTCGAGGCCGCGCGCCTGTCCATTCTCCATGACGGAGAATGGACGCAGATCGTCTATGGCGACAAGCCGCATGTTCAACTCAGAGCAAAAAACTGAAAATTCAGAACCCAAGGAGGCTGAAAAATGGCTGTTTATGATTTGACCCCGGTGAAAGTGAAACCGGTGGAAACCGCAAACCGGAAAATCTGCACCGCTCTTCCCGTCCCGGAATCGCTGCCGATTTTCGAAGAACTCAGGAAATCCGAACCCCGCTCGATGTCCGGCCAGCCGCCGATCATCTGGCACGGGGCCGAAGGCGCGAGCGTCTGGGACAAGTGGGGCAACCGCTGGATCGACTGGTCCTCCGGCGTGCTCATCACCAACGCCGGACACGGCCGCAAGGAAATCCGCGACGCCCTCCGCAAGATGATCGATCAGGAACTTCTGGCCACCTACGTGTTCCCGCATGAAGGACGCGCCACGCTGACCCACAAACTCCGCATGCTTTCCCCCGATCCGGAAAAATATCAGGTCTTCCTGCTGAGCACCGGCAGCGAAGCCACGGAAAACTGCATCAAGCTCGCCAAGACCTACGGTCTGGAGAAGCACGGTCCGAACAAGAAGTATTTCGTCTCGTTCAACAATGCTTTCCATGGACGCACCATGGGCTCCCAGCTTGCAGGCGGCAACCCGAACCAGAAGAAGTGGATCGGTCAGCTCGACCCGACTTTCGTTCAGGTTCCATTCCCGGACGGCTTCAAGAACGAGGACACCAGCTTCGATCTGTTCCTGAACACCCTGAAGGCGAAAAACGTCAAGCCCGAAGACATCTGCGGCGTGATGGTCGAATCCTTCCAGGGAGTCGGACCCGATTTCATGCCGGTCGAATATGCGCAGAAACTGGAAAAGTTCTGCCGCGAACACGACATCGTCTTCATCTGCGACGAAGTCCAGGCAGGTTTCGGACGCAGCGGCAAGATGTTCTCCTTCCAGCACTACGGAGTCAAGCCCGACCTCATCGCCTGCGGCAAGGGCATCAGCTCCTCTCTGCCGATCTCCGCGGTGATTGGACGCACGGACATCATGGGACTTTACCCTCCCGGATCGATGACCTCCACGCACTCGGCTTCGCCGCTGGCCGTGGCTGCCGCCATCGAGAACCTGAACATCATCGAGCGCGAGAAACTGGTCGAACGTTCCGCGAAAATGGGCGAAATTCTGATTCCGGCTCTTGATCGGATCCAGAAGAAATATCCGTCCTTCCTCGGATGCATGCACGGCAAAGGACTGGTCGCGGGAATTCAGGTCGTCAAGCCTGGAACCAAGACCCCGAATCCCGAACTGGCCACGAAAATCAACGTCGCCTGCTATCAGAAGGGACTCCTGATGTTCGCCCCGGTCGGCATTGCCGGCGAATGTCTAAAGATCGCTCCGCCTCTGTGCATTCCCGAAGACATGCTTCGCGAGTCGATTCAGGTCTTCGAAGAAGCCATCGACGAAGTCGCGGCCACGCTGAAATAAGTTCCCGCGAATTCATCCGGATCACCGTCGTCAAAACCGGCGGTGATTGAACCGCAACTGTCATCTTTTGTTCTGGCAATCGGATTGGAAGCCGGGAATATTCTTCCCGTTCTGCTGATCTGGAAATCCGATTGATCTGGAAACGTGTTCTACAGGGATTTTTTTCGGTAGATTTCCGGGCGGCGGAAGGACTGGATGACTTCGCGGTAATCGCCGATTTTGTCAGGCTGTCCATAGGAGGCCGCCCGCATGAAACGGGTCTTCGGGTCGAACTCGCAGAAGATCACGCCGGGACGTCCGCCCGCATCGGCAAGGATCGTTCCGTCCGGAGCGACGGCCATGCTTCTGCCGCCGATCGCGGGATCATGCATCGCCGGTGCGGACCTCAAGATCGCGCATCCTGTATCGAACGCGCGTGCGCGCGTCATGAATTCCAGAATTTCGGTGCGTTCCTGTCGCTGGTGGCTTGCAATCAGCAGGACATCCGGGCGCTGCTCCGCATAGACGGCGAACAGCTCCGGAAAGTAGAAATCGAAACAGATCGCCGCCGCAAACCGGACCCCTTTGTATTCAAAAACTTTTGGGCTGTCTCCGGGGAGGATGCCGCGGTCCTTTTCCGGCTGGACAAGATGAATCTTCGTGTAGGGAAAGAATGGCTTTCCGTCGGGCGGGATCACTGTCAGCTGGTTCCGGAGGACGCCCTTCGGGTCGATCGTCATGACTCCCGCCATGATGACGGCTTCGATCCGTTTCGCGTTCGCACACATTTCATCCACAAAACGGGCGCCTTCCTCATCGATCATGCGGATCATGTCATCCCTGCTCCGGTTCCCCGTGCAGTTGGCGTTTTCCGGAAGAAGGATCAGATCGGTTTTTCCTTCCGGAATGGAACGGAGCGCCTCCGTCTGCCATTGAAGGACCTGAAGGGCTTCCCCCTCTTTCGGGTAGGGCGGCTGCAGAATGGCGGTGCGCACGAAAACACTCCTTTTTGCAAATAGTCCTTTACGGCTTCCGGGCATCCTTGTTTTCGATCTTCGCCCAGGAGTCCTTGAGTTGGACCGTCCGGCTGAAGACGGGCTTGCCTTCGACGGAGTCTTTGGCATCCGCGCAGAAGTAGCCGACGCGTTCGAACTGGAAACGTTCGCCGGGTTTTGCGCTCTTGAGGGAGGGTTCCAGCTTGCATCCGGAGACGATCTTGAGGGAATCCTGATTCAGGTATTTCTTGTAGTCCTCGCCCTCGGGGATGTCTCCGAGATTCTCCATCGTGAACAGACGGTCGTAGAGACGGACTTCCGTTTCGAAGGCGTGTTCCGCGGAGACCCAGTGGATTGTTCCTTTGACTTTGCGGCCGTCGGGCGCGTTGCCGCCTCTTGTGGCGGGATCGTAGGTGCAATGGATCACGGAGACGTTCCCTTGCGCATCCTTTTCGACGGAGACGCATTTGACGAAATAAGCATAGCGCAGGCGCACTTCCGAACCGGGCGTCAGACGGAAGAACTTCTTCGGAGCTTCCTCGCGGAAATCTTCCTTTTCAATATAAAGGACTTTCGAGAAGGGCACCTTCCGGGTTCCCTGCGAGGGATCTTCCGGATTGTTGACGGCTTCCATTTCCTCGATGACGCCTTCCGGGAAGTTGTCGATGACCAGCTTGAGCGGGTCCATGACCGCCATCACGCGTTTTGCGGACTTGTTCAGGTTTTCGCGGATGAAGAACTCCAGCAGGGAGATGTCCGTGAGACTGTTGTATTTGGTGATTCCGATCTCCTCGCAGAAGGCGCGGATGGCTTCGGGCGGAACGCCCCGGCGGCGAAAGCCGCAGAGGGTCGGCATGCGTGGATCGTCCCAGCCGGAGACGTATTTTTCCTTGACAAGCTCCAGCAGTTTGCGTTTGCTCATGACCGTGTAGGAGAGGTTCAGTCGGGCGAACTCGATCTGCTGAGGACGCGGCGGTTCGGAGACGTTTTCAAGGAGCCAGTCGTAGAACGGACGGTGAATCTCGAATTCAAGGGTGCAGATGGAATGGGTGATCCCTTCGACGAGGTCCTCCAGCGGATGGGCGAAGTCATACATCGGATAGATGCACCACTTGTCGCCGGTCCGGTGGTGGCTGGTGTGACGGATCCGGTAGATGACCGGATCGCGCATGTGAATGTTCGGGGAGAACATATCGATTTTCGCACGGAGGACGCGCGTGCCGTCCGGGAATTCCCCGTTGCGCATCCGGGTGAAGAGGTCGAGATTTTCCTCCACGGAACGCGAACGGAAGGGGCTTTCCTTGCCGGGTTCGGTGAGGGTGCCGCGGTGTTCGCGTGTTTCCGATTCGGAGAGGTCGCAGACGTATGCCTTGCCCTTCTTGATCAGGAGGACGGCGTATTCATAGAACTGTTCGAAGTAATCCGAGGCGTAGAAGAGGTTGTTTCCCCAGTCAGCGCCGAGCCAGCGGACGTCTTCCTGGATGGACTCCACGTATTCGATGTCTTCCTTGGTGGGGTTGGTGTCGTCGAAACGCAGGTGGAAGGTCCCGTTGTATTTCCGGGCGGTGCCGTAGTCGATGGAGATGGCCTTGGCGTGTCCGATGTGGAGGTATCCGTTGGGCTCCGGCGGGAAGCGGGTCACGACATGCTTCACTGTGCCGTTTTTGATTTCCTCATCGATGCGTTCGAAAATGAAATTGATTTTGGAAGGGGCTTCCGGTTCGTTCATGGCTATGGACTCCTGATTGAGTTATCTGTCGGATGTTTTTTCCAGCTTTACGCTGATGCGGGAAGGATAGATGTTTCGTGTTTTGACGCCGTCCCGTTCGGAAGCGCACTTGACGTCGATTTCATACAGGCCGGCCTTGTCGAATTTGGATATGTCCACGTAAGGAAGGAAGTCTTCCTTGCGGAGGGTTTCGATGATGTTTTTGGAGCCGGACACCGTGACGTCTACAGTGGGAGCGGAGACGATTTCGCAGGAGAAGGTTCTGACTTTTCCTGTGGCGGTGGCGGAGAGAATCCGGACGGGCAGCGCGTTGAAAGTCCGGGTTTGCACGGACGGCAGGATTTCGACCTGAACCAGCACCTTGGCGGGGGAGAAAGTGAACTGCGGATAGTTCTTCTGGTCGAGTTCCTGATCGCAATCGAAACTGTGCGTGATTTCGCTCAGGCTGATGGGCGTCGTCTGAATCTGTTTGAGCGCGGTCAGCTTGGAGGCGGGCGCTTCCACACGGACTTCCGCGGGGGTGACGGTCACCTTGCCGATCGTGTATTCGGGAGGCATCTTTGCCCGGTCGGCGAAGATCGGTTCGACCTTGACCATGCGGTTCTCAATGTCGTCGAGCGCGAGCGTGACCGTTTCGGGCTTGATCTCGACCGCGCGGGTTCCGAAGGGCGTCTGGACCCAGCGCAGGTCCAGCTTCAGCTTGTAGAATTTCTTGTCCTGAGTCGGGATGACGTCCTTGGCGTCGGCGTTGATCGTGATGTCACCGTTGGTGACCTTGTTGATCATGCTTTTGCTTCCCTTCAGACCGACCGTCACCAGACACGGCTTGTCATCCATGAGAATCCGGTTGTTCGGGGTCTTGATGTTGACTGTCACATTGCGGACGTCCGTCGTGGAATCGATCTGCGCGCGGATGGACAGATAAACCAGCAGCGCAAGGAGAAAGGCCGCGATTTTCAGTCCGAGGTTTTCCCGGAGGAAGGCGGGCAGGTATTTTGAAAATCCGTTTCCGTGGTCGTTACCTGATTTCATTCTGGTCCTCCATGTCGGCGTCCTGTTCGTTCAATGGAAGAGTCTGAGGTCCCGTCTCAGTATTGAGATTTTCCGGCTTGTCGTCTTTTTTGTCGATCAGATTCTCCTTCAGATACAGAATGAGTTCCGCTTCCGAAAGATCCCGTGAAAGTTTCCCACGGTAGGATGCGCTGATGATGCCGGTCTCTTCCGAAACAATCACCGCGACGGCATCCGTCTCTTCCGTGACGCCGATGGCCGCGCGATGTCTCGTCCCGATGTTTTTCGTTCCGGTTTCCTGCGAGAGCGGGAGGATCGCATGAGCCGCCACGATCGTGTTTTCCCGGATGATGATCGCCCCGTCGTGGAGCGGTGAGTTCGGATAAAAAATCGACTGCACCAGAAGGGAGTTGATCCTGGCTTCCATCTGCACCGCGTTGTTGATGATGGCCGCCATTCCGATTTTTCCTTCAAACACGATCAGGGCGCCGCAACGGCGGAAAGACATCTGTGTGACGGCGCTTGCAATCTCCTCGATCGCCTCTTTCTGCTGGGTTCTCTTGTGCCGGGAGAGATGGCTCCCGAGCTGGGCGAACGCACGCCGCAATTCCGGCTGGAATATTACGATCATCGCGATGGCGAAGACGGTCCACAGGTTCTGGAGCACCCACCCGAACACTTCCATCCGGAGGGAGAACGTCAGGAGCATCAGCAGAACCAGCGTGACGACGATCCCCACCAGGGCGCTGACCGCGCGGGTGCCTCGGAAAAAGTAGAGAATCGAATAGATGATCAGCAGAATGAGGCAGAATTCAATCGGGGGATTGATATAGGAGATCCAGAACTGCTGCAGGGCTTCAGGGAACTGCTGCAGTGTCAGATCCATGTTGTTTATGGTCGCAGGGTTCATCGCAATCCTTTCTCAATGTCTCCATACGGTGAGGTAATATAACTTCAAAATCTGAAAATTCAGCAGGACATTCGCCTTTTTTGCAATTATTTTTACCGGTATCCCGGGTTGCCCCCGTATGGAAAGAAGCCTTTTCCGCAACGGAAGGCCCGTTCCGCGAAAATACAAAACGCGCTCCGGACGGCTCTTGACCGCCGGAGCGCGGAAAGTGCGGACCCGCGGGCAGTTTTACTTCACGACGATGTTGACCACGCGTTTGGGAACGCTGATGATCTTGACCACCGTTTTGCCCTCGAGCTGTTTCTTGACGTCGGCGTTTGCGAACGCAAGTTTTTCCATTTCAGGCGCGGCGGCTTCCGCGGGCATCATCATGCGGACGCGCGGCTTGCCGTTGACCTGGATGAGAATCTCGAGCTCGTCTTCGACCAGCAGGTTTTCGTCATAGGACGGCCAGTCCGCGAGGGAGGCCGGCGCCTGTTTCCCGAGGATTTCCCAGAGCTCTTCGGCAATGTGCGGGGCATAGGGCGACAACAGTTTCACGAATGTCTCCGCCGCCGCGCGCGGCATTTCCGAAAGCTTTGCGAATTCGTTCACGAAAATCATCATCTGGCTGATGGCCGTGTTGAAGTTCAGCGTGTCGGTGTCCTCCGTGACCTTCTTGATGGTGGCGTGCAGCAGTTTGAGCTGCGCCTTGTCAAGCTCCGCGTCGGAGAGCGGCGTTTCGGCGATCATTTTCCAGATGCGCTTCAGGAAGCGGAAGACGCCTTCCACTCCCTGGGTGCTCCAGGGCTTGACGGCTTCCAGCGGACCCATGAACATCTCATACAGACGCATGCTGTCGGCTCCGTACTGGCGGATTACCTCGTCCGGGTTGACAACGTTGCGGAGGGATTTGGACATTTTTGCAGGGAAGGCGGTCAGAGCCTCTCCGGTATCCTTGTCGAAAGGATTGCCGTCCTTCATTTCCACCTTGTCGTTCGAGAGAATGACGCCGCGCGCATTTTTGTAGGAGGTTCCGAGGATCATGCCCTGATTGACCAGTCTCCGGAAGGGCTCCTTCGTGGAGACCGCGCCGATGTCGTAAAGAACCTTGTGCCAGAAACGGGCGTAGAGCAGATGCAGCACGGCGTGTTCGGCGCCGCCGACGTAGAGGTCGACCGGCATCCAGTATTTTTCTTTTTCGGGATCGACGAACGCATTCGGGTTGTGGGGATCGATATAGCGCAGATAATACCAGCAGGAGCCCGCCCACTGCGGCATGGTGTTGGTTTCGCGGCGGCCCTTCATGCCGGTGACAGGATCGGTGTAGTCGAGCCACGCCCCGGCCTTGGCCAGAGGGGATTCCCCGGTTCCGGCGGGCTTGAAGTCCGCCAGCTCGGGCAGGGTGACCGGCAGTTCTGATTCATCTGCCAGACGGATGGAACCGTCCTCCATGAGGATCACGGGGAAGGGCTCGCCCCAGTAGCGCTGACGGCTGAACAGCCAGTCGCGGAGTTTGTAGTTGGTGGTTTTCTTTCCGATGCCGCGTTCGGCGAGCCACTGGATGGTTTTCGCCTTGGCCTCGGTGACGCGGAGGCCGTTGATGTCCAGTCCCTTGTCGTTGGCGCTGTTGACGGACTTGCCGTCGCCGGTCCAGCAGACATTCCCCGTGAAGACGTCGGCCGGATCGATCTTGAGCGACTCGGCTTCCGCCGGATCGGGTTCGATGATGCAGCGGATGGGAATCTCGAACTTGACCGCGAAATCGAAGTCGCGGGTATCGTGCGCGGGCACCGCCATGATGGCGCCTGTCCCGTAGGAGATGAGCACATAGTCGGCGATCCAGATCGGAATCTTTTCACCGTTGACGGGGTTGATCGCGTATGCGCCGGTGAAACAGCCCGTCTTGTCGTTGTTGAGCCCGGTGCGGTCCAGATCGCTTTTGGAGGCCGCGAATTTCTGGTAGGTCTCGACCGCTTCCCTGCATTCGGGCGCGGTAATGGCGTCGACGAGGGTGTTTTCGGGTGCGAGCACCATGTAGGTGGCTCCGAAGAGAGTGTCGGGCCGCGTGGTGAAGACCGTGACCGTCTTGTCGGTTCCGTCGATTTTGAACGTGACTTCGGCGCCCTCGGACTTGCCGATCCAGTTGCGCTGCATCTCCTTGATGCCTTCGGGCCAGTCGAGCTCTTCGATGTCGGACAGAAGGCGCTCCGCGTATTCGGTGATCTTGAGCACCCACTGGCGCATGGGCTTGCGGATGACGGGGTGGTTGCCGCGTTCGCTTTTGCCGTCAATGACTTCCTCGTTCGCGAGAACCGTCCCGAGGGCGGGACACCAGTTCACGGGAACTTCGTCGACATAGGCCAGCCCTTTTTTATACAGTTGAACGAAAATCCACTGTGTCCAGCGGTAATAGTCCGGATCGGTGGTGTTGATTTCGCGGTCCCAGTCATAGCTGAATCCGAGCGACTGGATCTGGCGCTTGAAGGTCTCCACGTTTTTCTTCGTGGTCACGGACGGATGGGTGCCCGTCTCGATCGCATACTGTTCGGCGGGCAGACCGAAAGCGTCCCAGCCCATCGGATGCAGGACGTTGAATCCGGCCATGCGCTTGTAGCGGCAGTAGATGTCCGTGGCGGTATAGCCTTCCGGGTGGCCGACGTGAAGTCCGGCGCCGCTCGGATACGGAAACATGTCCAGCACATAAAGTTTCTGTTTTTCGGAAACGTCCGGCGTCTTGAAGGTTTTGTTTTTCGCCCAGTAGTCCTGCCATTTCTTTTCGATCTTCGTGAAATCGTATTCCATAATATGGATAACTCCTTATGTTGTGATTTGATTCAAAAATACAATATACGCCGCAAGGTCTTTCATGTCAACCGCATGAGGATGAAAAACCGGAAACTCTTCCGGAGCGGAGGCGATAAAATCCGGGGTTTTTTGTGAAAGCCGCTTCAAAATGGCGAAAAACGGAGTATATTCTTCTGATGATTTCCGACAAAAACAGAGGAGGATTGGAAAAATGAAGTGCATCGTTTTCGGCGGAACCGGGTGGTTGGGGCACAACATCGTTTTACAGCTGGCGTCGGCCGGTCATGAAGTGACCATCTGCTGCCGGGGCAAAAAGACCCTGTTTCTGGAGAAGGTTTCGGATGTGAAAACCGTCACGGCGGACAAGAAGGACGAGGCCGCCATGAAGGAAATTCTCTCCGCCCGTTATGATGTCGTGATCGACACCGTTCCCACGCTCGAATCGATCGATCTGATCCACAAATACGCAATCGGCCTCAAACATTACATCCATTGCAGTTCGACGGGCGGTTATGCTCCGCTTCCCTTCATCCCGTGCAACGAAACGGCTCCTTACATCGGCTTCGACCAGTCCAGCGGCTGGAGGCAGAAGGCTGTCGTCGATGCCGCCGTCATGCGCCTCTTTTATGAAAACGGGTTCCCCGCCACGGTGATCCGTCCCTGCTATATCACAGGACCCGGCATGCTTCCGCTCGACAATCAGGGCGGACGTCGCACGGACTACATTGCCGACATCGTTGCGGAAAAGGTTCTGGACGTTCCAGACAACGGACTTTCCCTTCTTCAGCCGATTCACGTGATCGATCTGGCTGTTTCCTTCCGGCTGGCCGTGGAAAACACCCGCAGCATCGGCGAACATTACAATATCTGTCTGAGCCATGCCGTAACGCTCAAACGCTATCACGAAATCACCGCCGCGGCATTCGGAAAGCAGGCGCATCTCAATTTCATACCGCTGGAGGAAATGCTCCGGAAATACGAAGGAAAGGTTCATGACATCGGACTGCGTTTCCTTGCCACGCACATGTGTTTCAGTATCGACAAAGCGGTCCGGGACCTTGGCTACAAACCGCATTGCACCCCGGAAGAGGCGATCGAGGAAACGGCTCTCTGGGCTTCGAAACAGTGATCCGCGGTTTGTCATACATGTAAGGAAATACGGAAAGTGATCATCAGAAATTGTGAAAATGCGCTGTCGGAAACGGTCGCGGCTCTGCGGCGTCCCGGTGCGGTGGCGCTGGTTCCGACCGAAACCGTCTACGGATTGGTCTGCGACTGGAATGACGAAATGGCCCGGAACCGAATTTATGAACTCAAACACCGTGCGGAAAACAAACCTTTTGCCGCATTCGTTCCTGACATCGGCTCCCTTCCTCCGGAGGTGGACTCGATCCCGGAAGCCGCACGGAAAATCTGCGAGGCATTCTGCCCCGGTCCGGTGACGCTGGTCATTCCGGATAAGTCGGGCTCCACCTTTGGTTTCCGGATACCGGACCATCCTTTCATTCTGAAACTGCTTCGCGAATACGGCGGCGCGCTGGCCTCCACCAGTGCGAACCTTTCCGGTTCGCCCGCGGCTCTCTCTGTGGAAGAGGCGTTGAAGAGCATCGACGGCGAGCCGGAGATTGCGGTGGACGGGGGAATTCTTCCCGCGGATTCCAAGGCATCCACCGTGATTCTGGTGCAGGCGGATTCCTCCTGGAAAATACTGAGGCAAGGTCCCGTTTCAGAAGAGGCTCTGAAAAAATTGTTCCGGCAGCCTCAGTGATTTTCCGTTTCATTTTTCTGCTGGACGGGGCGATTGTAATGTGTCACTGAAGCCCCAAACGAGATGGGGCAGGCCTTTGCCCATGTGCGCCAGTCATTTTATGATTCAGATATTTCTTCAAATCCTTCATAAATAGAAGGTTCGGAAGTTCAAAGCCGAGCCGGAACTGGATTTGGGCTTCCGTTTGCCGCGGGTGCGTTTGATCCTGATTTTATATGCAGTATTTATTCGCTAAAACCGAGCGGCTGAGTCTTGTTTCTGATATTTTTCTTTCGATAAATTTTGTTTTTTTTGTTGCATCTTTGAAAAAATGAGATTATATTCACGGCAGTGGGGGGAACCCAATGGTTCCCTATAAAAAACAACACAAAAGGAGGAAGACCATGAGAAAGTTGATTTTCTCGTCTGTCGTCGCAATCTCAATCGCTGTTGTAGGGACAGCCTGCACCACCGTGAACACGAATGACGGTGCTCAGGAAGCCAAGTACAAGATGATGCCCACTGTTTATGAGGCTGTGGTCAAGCATGAAACCAAAAAAGTCGACGGAACCGCGAATCTGAACTGCCTGTTCGGAGTCTTCACGTGGGGAGCGAGTCATTTCGCCGACCGCGCCGCACTTGGCGAGAGGGCATTCTGCAAGAGCGCTGTTGACATTGCCAAAGATGCCGCCGTCTACAATGCCTGCGAAGCCGCGAAATGCGATGTCCTTCTGGCCACGAAATATGTCGTGACGGTGGACGATTACGTTGTGTTCAAAAAAGTGGAATGCAAGGTGACCGGCTATCCCGGTAAGGAAATCGGAATCGAAAAGAAGATGCCCATGTGCCCGTGTGCGTGTATGAAGAGCGATAAAAAGTAACCGGGCCGAAATCATTTAAAACACGGGGAGCGGTTCGCCGCTCCCTTTTTCTTTTTAAAAAGCCGCACTGAAATGTTTTCTCCGGGCCCTTTTGTACCGCAGATGATATGCAAGGAAACCGGCCGGAATCTGTTACAGGTGCATTCCGCCGTCGACGGTGATGTCTTCGCCGGTAATGTAGCTCCCGGCTTCCGAGGCGAGCAGGAGAATGAGTCCGGCGCAGTCTTCCGCCGTGCCGAAACGTCCGGCAGGAATGAGTTTCCGGATGTTTTCAGCGGTTTCCGTATCCGACAGAACAGCACTGTTGCGATCGGTAGCGATCACGCCCGGCGCGACATTGTTCGCCGTGATTCCGAACTTCGCATTGTCGCGGGCGAGCCCGAGTATGAGGTTTGCCTGCGCGGCCTTGGTTCCGGCGTAAAGACAGAGGCGCGGAGAGGGTCTGTACTGGTTGACGCTCCCCAGCGCGATGATCCGTCCGAAGCGCCGTTCCCGCATGCCGGGCAGGAATGCCTTGACGAGTTCGAAGGAAGACTTCACATTCGTGTGATACTCCCGTTCGAATTCCTCCGCGTCGAATTCTTCCACGGTCATGTAGGTCTGACGGGAGGCGTTCAGAACCAGAATATCGGTGCTGCCGACGGCGGAAATCAGTTTCTTCAATCCTTCCGCCGTGGAAATATCGGCATCGACCGCCTCGCCGCAGAATCCTTTTTTCCGAGTTTCCGCGAGGGCGGCGTCCAGCTTCGGAGACGGCTTGCTTGCGTGAAAGATCACATGGGCTCCGACCTCGGCCAGAGTCATGGCGGCCGCGTATCCGATTCCCCGGCTGGAGCCGGTCACCAGTGCGCGTTTCCCCTGAAGGTTGAAAAGTTTCTGTATCATGTTTTCCTTCCTTTCTTAAAGGGAGATGCGTTCCTCGTTACAGCTGTGTTTGGAAAGAGATGTTTTCTGCTTGGTCTTTGTGCGTCCGGCGGAGATTTCCAGATCATAGTCGCCGTAGAAGCCGTTCCAGTCGGCAATGCCGTTTTCATTGGTTTCGACGGTGCATTCCGTGTGCCATTCGTGATTGACGAGACTGTCGAGCATCCGGTAGGCGGGCTTTTCCCCCATATCCTTTCCGAGGAGTCCGGCGTCGTAGTCGTTTTCCGAACCGTAGGCCGTCTTGTCGCAGAGGTTCCACCAGACGATCGACTCCATCTTTTCCTGACTGAACCAGATACGGAAGAAATGACGGAGCAGTTTTGCCTGAAATTCCTCGGCGGCCTTGCGCGGGAGTTCCGGATAGGTCGGAAGAGAGATTTCCGTGATGTGGATCGGAAGCCCGAGCCGGGCATACTGGTCGATCACATTGAACTGATGGACGGGATCGAAGTAGAAATGTCCCTCTTTTCCAACTCCCATGTGTTCGAGCGCGCCGAACATGTGGAATTGTATCCCGATTCCGCCGAGACGCGCTCCGCGGTCGAGCAGACTTTTGCAGAGCAGATACATCGGCGAATTGTCGTAGTGGAAAGGCTGGTAGGCAACGTGGTTACCGTCGTTGTAACAGAGTTCGGTGTAGTTCGGGAAATACTTCTCCGCGAGTTTGAACACCTGATACACATAATCCTGCGGAACGACGGACCACGGGATGCTCTTGTGGAACCAGCGCGGATAGGAGAACGCCTCGTTCACGGCATCCCAGAGGGTGACCTTTCCACCGTAGCGTTCCGCGAGCTGGGCAATGCGTTTTTCCAGTAGGACCATCAGTTCCTTCGAGTTCTTCGGGAGCCATGCCGGGACGAAGTTGTCGCAGAAGAGCCAGTGTCCTTTCGGACGGATGCCGTTTTCGAGACACCAGTCCACCGCCAGATCGGTTGGCGGACGGCGTGCAATAGGAGGAATATTCCGGCTGTAGCGGAACTTTCCGGGTTCTGGTTCGAGGGTGTCCCAGTAGAAGGGAACGGTGGCGATGTTGAAGACCTTTTTAAACAGGGCCTCATACGCTTCATTCTGTTTTTTCGTCGGGAAGTCGCGCAGTTTGAAGAGATTGCTTCCGAACAGAAATTCATGTTTCGACTGCGTGAATTTGAGCTTGGCGTTCCGGACCGGTTTGCCTTCGGAATCGGAGAGAACGAAACGTCCCCATCCTTTGCGGTGTCGCCGGATGTCGAGTTCGATGCGCTCCTCGATTCCGCCGTGCGGATGATCCATGTCGCGCGTGACCGAATCCATCAGTTCTCTGGAATTCATTTTTCAGCGTCTCCGGTTAGAAATATCCGCCTTTTTCGATGATCTGGGAAATGGTATCTCCCTGACGCACCCATGAGAAGATGTCTACTTCGTTGCGTTCGATTC
>Ga0209373_10000553_pt1 | contig 59015 bp, 47 predicted proteins | sample Higcelweek5metaG_FD_187173 | JGI IMG/M metagenome (GOLD analysis project Ga0209373, IMG submission 187173) | Freshwater pond sediment microbial communities from the University of Edinburgh, under environmental carbon perturbations - High... | ecosystem: Environmental > Aquatic > Freshwater >... | reverse complement strand
ACGGCAGAAACTACCATCAATCTGGCATTTTTGGCTATGAACATAGTCAAATTGCTCCATGCCTTTTTGCAGTTTTGGCTAGAAAAACTGCAGCTTTCAAAAAAGTGGGCTTTTTAAGGAAAGCCTAATTAGGCAGCATTTTCCTCAAGCTGTACTCACCTCCAAGGTACCTAAAATAGGCACTTCATTTTCTGCAATATCCACATTGACAGCATTGGTATTTACGGTCAAATTCTCATAATCCAAAATTCCGTCAATACTTAAGACTTTACTTCCAATGTAGGCATAGGACACATAATCCTGCTTAAAGGCGATATCTTTTAGATATTTTGTGATTGCCGCCTGAATATTGGATTTAATGTCTGTTATGGTTACTCCGGCTTTCAGGGTTAATACAGCACTAATATTAATTTGCACTGGTGTTGCACTTTCAACCGTAACATTTGCACCGATAGGGCGTTTTTGTTCAATGCTTTCGGCTACCTTATTAATCAGGATACTATCTGCAACTGCACCGTTTGAATTAATTATCATAACCTTAACTGTTCCGTTACCATTCCAAAGCGGCACAACCTTCACACCGCCAACCCCTGTAATCTCTCTTGCCCAGCTTATATAATCAAATATGTTTCCACTTGTAGAGGGTCTTGATACCTTGTCAAAATACCGTTGCCTAAGCTCATCATCTGTTTCAGCATCAAAACCATCAGTTGTCGGCGTAGGATTTGTAACTGATACAATTCCCGGCAAAGTAACAGGAAAACGGTTAATGCTGCCTATGGGTACATTGCCAGCAATACCTGCAATATCACACTGAACTGAAGCTATGACGCTGCCCTCAGTAATCACTTTATTTTCAGTTATTGTGAAGGTTAAAGTATCCGCTGATACCTTATCGCCAATTCTAATATTTGCACCATTATCGCCTATAATCTCTACTGTACCGATTGCCTTTGTTGCAGGTTTACGGGTTAAGCCTTGCTCAGCCACCTTATTATCAAGGTAGATTCCGGTAGCTGATTTTGCAAAAGCGTGTGGCAAAATATCATCAAGATTCGCATATATATCTTCAAGCTCTATTGCCACCGGCATTAAGGCATCATAAAAAAATGAGCCGACAGACTTGTCAAACTCATTCGGTATATTATTTAAAAGTTGCTGTAATATTTCTTGTTTGGTCAAGGCAAATCACCTCCATACTAACCTCTGCACCACTTGGTGTTCTTATAAATCTAAAATTTGAAATGCCTGTTATTTGTGGGTGTGTAAGCAAGGCATCTTCAATTTCACGCCTGATTTCACTTTCAGCAAAAGCAAGATCATAATTTGTACCAATAACTAAGTCCTCAAGTCGCACTCCGTAATCGGTATCGTTATATATTTTATATCTGTCCTTTTCTGTTCTGATTATTTTCTCTATCCATACAGTTATATCGTTTGTTTGCACAAGTTTACCGTTGTGCATTACAAAATCCCCCTTAGAAAAGTCAAATAAAAAGGACTTACCAAGTTCAGCGGATGCATTTTCTGCAACAGCCAAGCTTGGTAAATCCTGAGTTTGTGGAAACATTTAAATCACCACCCCTAAAAGCACAAAATTCTGATTATTAGCAAAGGGTAGCAAAATCACCTCTTTGCCGATATTTTTATAAATCCCGTTTTCATCTTGTTCATCAACAGATACACACTTTTTAATATGCTTATCAGTTAATATCACCTTATCACCAAGGCGGATTTTAAGGTTTGGCAGCTCAATAATTGTACCAAACATTGGGGAATAGCTGTCTGAATTTTCCCGTTCTTTTAATAGCTTTGCAAGCTCTGTAATGCCGTTCATAAAAAATTCACCACCTCCGTAAAAAGTGCAAAGAGAAAGACGAGTACCGAAGTAGTCGTCTTTCTCTTTGCATTCAGCAATCATGACAATATAAATAAGCTTTTAAGCTTTATGATTACTATTTATACTAATCGTTTTAGCATCCTCATCCCACGTTACTGTAGCATTTAGATTTTCTACTACAAATCTCAGAGGCAAAAATGTCCTATTATCAATCATTTGTGCAGGAATGTCTAGCTGTAATATTTCGTCGTTTACAGCAACATTGGTATCATAAGGCTTTATTTCTATTATATTTCCATTCAAAGTTATTGTTACTGTCTGTTTCACGTCAGACCAATCAACTTGTGCCCCCAATGCTTCAGAAATTACTCGAACAGGTACCAGCGTTCTATCTTGACTCGTAACAGGGGCAGTATCCATTATTAAATATGAATCATTGACTTTAACTTTGATAATATCGTCAGGATCCCAAGATAAATTATGGTCGCGCCCTAAAATAACAAACTTTTCTCCCGTCCAAATTATATCATTATAACTATTTTTAGTGTCATTCCATTCTGTTTTACATATCCAATAATCACCGTCTAATGAAACATAAATTGTAGCATCCATACCAACAGCAATGAATATTTTTCCATTATATGCACAAGATTGCATCCAGTTATCCCATTGTTGCTTTGCTTTGCTCCAATGCATTCCGTCAAATGAAGAATAAATTGCCCCGCCACCACCTGTTACCACAAATCTATCCTTTAACCATCTAATTGTACCAGGGGTTAAAAAGTATCCATTAAACTCTACACTATCCCAGTTTTCTAAATCTGTTGAGCAAATTATACCTCCCCACCAACCTGTTAAAACATACATATTGCCATTGTATGCGATACCTCGAAAACTACCATCATAATCAACCGACTTGTTTGCCCAATTAAATCCATCGTCTGATATAATTATTGTGCCTGCTCCTGCTGCAACAAACCTTTTTCCATCCCAAATAATAGTTTCGATTCCATTGGTATTGGGGTTGGAGTTGGTTGTCCAATTTATCGCATTAGTAGACGTTGCCATCGGTACCCTTTCGCCAACTGCAACAAAAGTATTCCCGTTGTAGGCTATGGAATTATAACTAGTTTTGTTAACTGTTTTCCAAGATTTTAGGTCGGTTGATATTTTAATTCCTTGAACTCCAACACTAATATATTGTTTATTTGCAAATATTATTTCACCGGTGTTACCGCCTTCAACTGCGTATTCCCACGGAATGTTTTGATATGTTGTTTCATCCACATTTGGCACTTTTTTTGTGATATCATTTGTATTATCAACAGGATCTTTTGTAGGAACATAATCACTTTCTTGCATTTGCTTTACTTGATTATTATTCCATATCCATACTGTCCCATCCTTTTCTAGTGCTAGTGAGCCATCACCCCCAGCAGAAACTGCTGTTACATCGGATAAACCACTCACCTTGATAAACTCGAATTTATTGATATTTGTGCCATCAGCAAGCTGCCCTTCTCTGTTGTATCCACAATTCCACACATCTCCTTTGGAATCAACCAAAATTGTTCTTCCCATACCCGCCGAAATTGCAATAATATTTGTGAAATTATTCACTTTTTCAGGAGTTGCAACATTATCACTTACTTTACCCAACTGTCCAAAATTATTACCTCCCCATAGGTAGACAGAACCATCTTTGTCAAGTGCTGCAGCATGATATCCTCCAGCTGAAATTGCAATAATGTCCTTCAACCCTTTAGCTTCAACAAGACTGCCATTCCCAAAGGTAATTTCGCCATTTCCGGCTTGACCTTGTGTGGAATCGCCAAAAGTCCATACAGTACCATCTGTTTTCAGCATCATAGACATGTTTATATTTGCTGACACACATCTTGCATCAAATATTTCGCCTTCGCCAAATGACTTTTTTACATGTTGAGGGTAAGTAAATTTGTATGTAAAGTTCTTAATACCGAGTTGTCCGTAATTATTCATACCCCAAGTTCTTAAATTCCCGTTCCTTCCTACCGCTAAACTGTGTTGTCCACCTGCGGATATGTCTACAACTGAGTCCCCTCCAATTATTTTGACAGGTACTAGACTATTATCAGGTGTTCCATCACCTAAAGCCCCGACATAATTTTTTCCCCACGTCCATACAGAACCATCCTTTTTTAGTGCTATAGAATATTGATAACCCGCACAAACTTTTATAATGCCATCTATTGTATCTATACGAGTGGGAGCTGACAAGGGTTCTCTGTTGCCAACCCCTAACTGCCCATAATCATTTTTTCCCCAAGCCCAGACAGTACCATCATCTTTTAATATTAAATAATGGTCTGCACCAGCTGAAATACTAATGAATTTGCTTGTTTCAGCACAAACAATTGTTGTTATACTTGATATTATTGATATTGTTAGTAGTATTATAGCTATTTTTTTCATAGACAATTTCCCTTTCATATTATAATCAAATGTGCAGACAATCGCTTATTATTCCCAAAATTACAAGTGATATTGATACGCATAATTTCAAATACAAATAATCTGAAATTTAAACATGTTACAATTTCCAATCATTATTTATTATATTACAAATCATTCCATTTGTCAATTAACACACTACCCGAATTTACTTAAATCTATCTTAACATAATGAATCCCGTTTTTAATACTGTGTCCGCTACCTTCAATAATATAATCCGTACTGTCAACTGTAATCATATAACCTGCTCTTGTATAGCTGTCTATAGCTTCAATGATCTCAAAAGAAATACTTTCCTTTATTCTGGAAAGTTCAGAAAGCTTAGCCTGTGCGACAACATTAGCATTTTCCTTTTCAGGGTCAATTTTAACAACATCTTGAAGTAGCCCGTATTTTTGTATAAGTTCATCATTGCGGACAACTTTTTTAACCGAATACATATCATCTTTTTCTGTAATAACCTTGATAGAGTTTTTCATATCTTCAATAGATTCTGTATGGCTTTGATTCCCTCGTGCGGTGGGTGAGTATATATTTCTTGTATTAGGTGATAACTGAAATTCGGGATATGCCGTAATATCGCCAATCTTGTATATCCGTAGTCCTTTTGGTGTTACATTAAAATTAAAGCCTCCACCACACTGCTCTAGAATGTCAGACAATATCTCCGATATGGTCTTATCCATATATATCTTTGTTATTTCAGTCTTAATGTCTGGTAAGCTGTCAATTTCAATGTTAAAATCACCGCACATCTTTTGGATAGCCTTATATGCAGGCATTGCATTAAATTGATACGTTTCACTTGATTTATTAAGATACCACCCAAAGTCACAAACAGTATATTTGTTTAATCTTAGATCGCCATCATCAATAGAAATAACGATGCCTCGGAATATTTCTTCGTTTGTAACAAGACTTATTATGCTCCCAAGCTGGGGTGTGTATATATTCAAATATTTTGCATCTGTTTTTGCGACCTCAAAGGACATTGTAGTGGCAAGCTCTAAGATTGTATTTTGCCAAGCTAAGCCACCCGTATAATTTGTTATTTCAATATTATCTGCATAAAGTTTCATATTCCACCACCCTATAGAATTTTAAATTCGCCCAAAACTAAGCTGTATTTTAAATCACCATCTTGACCTATCGTATATTCAAAGTTCTCAACAGACACCGCCATATTTATTGGAGTGTCTGTAATAATCAGCCTTATTGGCAGCTTTTGAAGTATCCAAGTATCAATTATATAGACGTATTCAAATCCCTTGTATGTGTTATCTCGCAAAAACGGATACTCTCTTATAGGGAAAAAAGAAGATATTGTTATGCTTTTAAGTCCCGGTGTTCCAATCAGCCGCAGTTCGCCTTGAGTTACTGTTTCAAACACTTCATTTTTTTGTGGTTTTGAGACTGTAAATTCCTTAGGAACAACTGGTAGCTTTAACACCTCCGCTCGATTATTAACAGAAAGATAAATGTCCAAAAAACATCCCCCTTATATGTTCGCCAGTGCCAATTTAAGCCTTGGTACTACTTCGTTTACAATTTCATCAGACGTTTTACCGTCTGCATATACATTGATAGTGATATTGTTTTGGCTACCTGCCTTTTGAAGTGGGGTAACCTTTGCACCTTGAGGTAAATCCAAATACTCGGGGCCACGTTCGCCAACCATTACCCGACCGGCACGGTTTATGATGCCACCTTCAGCAAGCTTGGGAACGCTAATCAGTGCAAGTTTTGTAATGTTAACTCCCGGAATATTATTTATTACATCAATTGACCAGTTAATAGCGTTTATGAAACCGTTGATTGTATTTTCAGCAAATGAAATAATACTGTTCACAACTGCTTTAAACGCTCCGGCTATTCCATTACCTATAACAGTTCCAATGGTTGTGAAAATACTTGTTATGCCGTTCCAAATACCACTGAAAAATGCAGTTACTCCTGAAAAGGCAGAAACTATCAAATTCCATGCACCTGTAAAAATCCCACTAAAGAATGAGCCGACCACCGAGAAGATATTTACTATTCCATTCCATACATTTTGAAATATACCAACTACGGTCGTAACAATCGGTGTGAAAAAGCTGATAACAGGCTGTATAACTGTGCTGTTAAACCAAGCTGCAAGTGTGCCGAATAGAACGGTTATTATTTCCCATATCTTTAAAAAGATTGAGGCTATTCCCATAACAATTGGCTCAAATACACGCCATACAGGTTGCACGACATTTTGATTGAACCAGTTACCAATTCCAATAAACACACCTGCTATGGCATTCCAACAGAAAACTGCACCATCTTTTATAGCGTTCCATGACCAAATAAAGAAGTTGGCGATTTTATCCCAGTTTTTCCAAAGCACAATACCTATCGCAACTAAGGCACCAATTGCTAAAACCACCCAACCAACAGGCGAAACATAAAAGGCTGTATTTAATGCCCATTGTGCAATTGTCATAGCACCGGTTGATGCAGCACATATCCAGTTCCAAGCATCAACTGCCATAACCGCAATCTTGTAAGCAGCAAAAGCTGCTGCAATTCCATAAACAATTGGCTCTATTGCACCCCAATTGCTACTGATAAAATTGTAAACCGCAATTGCCTTATCTAAAACAAACCCTACCGCATCTACCACAAGTGGCAAACCCACATCTTTCAGCCAGCTTATAGTTGGTTTTGCAGTCTCAAATGCATTAATTAGAAAAGTTTTCACATCAAGCAGGATTGTTTTTAACCCTTCGAATTTTGGCATATTATCTTGCACTGCATTTTTTATGTTATTAAATGTGGATACACCAAAATCCCATACACCTTTGAATGCAGTTTGAAGCGGTGGGAGGACATTATCTTTAATCCAAATTAGTGGCTGTTTGATGCCATTTATAGCATTTGTTACGGCATCTCTCATCTGCGGTATTTTAGAAGCAGTAAAAGAAACAACCTTTGAGATTACAGGAAGAACTGCAAAGCCTATTTCATCTTTAACAGAACCCCATGCGTTTTTCAGCTGCCGTATTCTGCCCTCCGGTGTTTGAGCCATACTTTTTGCAAGTCCACCGAAGTTAGCACCAAGCACCTCAACCAAGGTTGCAGCTTTTTGGCTTTCGGTGCCTGTTTTTAATATATTCTCTTGTGTTTTTGTAAAGGAAACGCCTGCTTTTGTAAGAGCACCAACGGAACCCATCATAACTTTACCAATTAGGTTTCCGCTTTGTATCATCTGATCTTGCGTAACATTAACACCATACTGTGCAACCGCCAAATCTTGAAATGCGGGCATAATGGTTTTTATTGTATTTGAGTTTAACTGGAAAGTAGCGAGCTGGGATGCCCCCGCAACTGTTGCATCTCCCTCGATGGTTGTTACCATCTCCAAGGCATCACCGTATTTTATAATCTCTTGCACTTGATCTTTTGTTGTGCCTTTTACATTCATCATCAAGGTTTCAAGTCTTGTATTGGCTCTTTCAAGTTCCATAACCCCTGTAACGCAATCTGAAACAAAAGCTGTAACTTGCTTAAATCCTGTATAAGCTGCAACCACACCAACAGCTTTTTTAGCGAGGGAAGTTAGTGAGCCACCGGTTGTATTGCTTTGTGCACCCATTTTCTTAAGTGAACCAGTAGCACTTGTCGTTGCGGTTTTAAGATTGTTTGTGCCAGTGATTGCTGATTTTATATTAGTAAAAAAGTTCCCATTGTTCAAAGATAGTGTTGCACCAATATTCCGTTTAGCCACCGGTCATCACCTCCAATTCTAACCGCCGCTAATCGCACTGTATTTTTGATTTTCCTCTTCAATAAATAAATCTAAGCTTGCACGAAAGAAAATCTTATCGGCAAGGCTTAGATTTATTATATATTCAGGCTTAAATCCACGATGTAGGAAGTGATGAATCATATATAACTCACCATCTTCCTTGATTAGTTTTTTATTTCATCAAGTGCCTTTACACTGTCCATATATCCAGCAAGTTTTAAACACTCAACTGCAATTTGCGGTATCTCGCCAATATCAAATATTTTCTCAACAATATCCATCGGTTCGACACATTCAAATGCCTCTTGAAGCTCCTTAGCCTTCAGGCACGGCTCAATTACACACTGATAAACCATATAAATATCACCGTTTTCCATTTCCTGTGCATCTTTAGAGAGTGATGCTGTTGGACTTTCAATGGTAATCGTGCTGTCAAGGGATTTAATGTATAAATCCTTGGTTTTCTTTTGCTTTTTGCTTTCCAGCATTTGCTCCTTACGAGCAATTAAATCTTTAAGGGTTAATTTAGTTTGCTTATTCATAATTAAAAAGACTCCGTTCTGTTATATTTTAAATTAGAACACCCCGTAGGTGTTATTTTGGAGCAACTGTGTCGGGGAAATAATAATCAGTAAAACCGCCGGAAAATTCCTCTTCACCAAGTTTCTTATTTTCAAACTTCATAAGGGACAGGTCATTAAACCAACAATTGCTAATAACGAGCCTTTCGCTGCCATAAGCATCCGGGTCATCAATTTTGCCAATCAGCTGACTTCGTGGGTCTTTTCCTGCTTTTATAGCACTTGCAAGTTTAATTTGACCACGAGAGAACACCTTATTTACCTTAAAACTAAACTCACCGGAAATACCTGTTAACTTGCTATCCTCCATAATATCACCTGCCATATTAACAGTTTCACGGTTCACCTTCAACTTTGCCTCGAAAGAAGAAACCTCGAAAACGGGGTCTCCATCCCAATAAAGCATTCCGTATGTACCACTCATAACTCGTGGTGCGGTAGGTTTTATTGCCATATCTTACACCTCCTTAAATGTATAACGAAAATTTCAAATCTTCGATACTGTCTTGCAGCTTTATATTGGCAGTTACATAAATATAAGTACCGGTATCCGCCTGTTTTATCTGCTCATCTGACCACTGCGTAATATCAAGTTTTTGCATTAGATATTCTCTTTGCGCATCCATATCAATAGAAGCTACATTATCAAACTTATCGTATAAAACGCCTTGCAAGACTAACAGCTTGAAGTATTGGTTTATTGCAGATAGGAAAAGTACCTTATTGTCATAGCTGTTGTTTTCACCGATATACTGATTTTCAAAGGTAGAGCGAATGTCATCACGAATAATATCCATACCCTCAACAATTTTAATCTTTTTCATATCCTCGGTTTTGCTGCCGGAAAGCGTTACAAGCGAGTTTACACCCCTTGCGATTTTTATCTTTGCTCCATCATTGATTAAAATAAGCTTACCTGCGTCAATATCCGTATCAGCAGTGGTGCTTTCCGTTATGCTCTCAACCTCAGCCAAAACTGCATAGGTAGCACTTTTAGTAAGTGGCAATCCTGCAAGTAGACCTGCAATACGTGCGCAATACTCTGCTGTTGTATAGGTTTTAGTACCAACCTTAATGGCATCTGTTGCAAAATTAATAATACCCTCATGGTTTACGTTGCTGTTAGGCAGCACAGCTTTATACGTTTTTTTATTGCTGTCCCTTTGGGTTTTAATCCAATCGGCAATGGTTGTAACATCATCGGTTACGATACCGGGGATAGTGAGATAATTCCAGACCTTATTTCTAAGTCTGTTTAGAGCAATATCATAATTATCCGTTGTTCCGATTCGCTCCACAATTACCTTGCTCGCCCCACCTAAGAAAATTTTAGATAGGTAGTCACGGTTTGTAGCAGTGTAATGGCTTTGAACGATATCAGATTCTTTAGTATATATTTTGGTATCGAAAGTACCTGTGTTATCCTTTACAATTACCGCAACAATGCCACCGCCGGATCGAATTACGGCGGTATCGGCTTTTGCTTTAAATTCAATTATTACCTGTGGAAGACCCATAATTGTCTATGCCTCCTATTTCTATATTCTTTATTTCCTCATATTCTTTGACCGGAATATTTCGCTCCTGCAAAAACTCCAACTCAAAATATGCTATTAAATTGTTGTTATCTAAATCAAATGTGATGTCATTTACGGTTAAGAACCTATCACTTACAGAAAGCGGATTATTTAAAAACATATTTTTTATTTGACCACTTTTTACGATGCACTCTTCACGAGTTTCAACAGCAGGAATGTATTTTAATTCCACTACTACATTTATAAGTTCATTATATTGGTTCTGAACTTCTGTGCTATTTGTAAAAAGGTCAATAAAAAATGTAGGTTTTAAAAACCCTTCATCAATTTCGTTTGCCGTGACAGTGTTTCCGTTATCTGTAAGCACTTTTGTAATAGCAGATTGTAAATCTTGTATGGTTATCACATTTCAACCTCCTTTGTCAGCTGATCAAGCATTTTTTCAGCATCTTTATAAAACCTTGTTTCAGCTTCCTTTATGGATTTTTCTAACATTTTATTACCTTCCACATGTCCACCCGATTTAATGCCACGAACAGAGCGTTGAACCACATTGAATTTTCTACCTCGATTGTCACGGGCTTTTCCACCACGAACAATTTCATGACCATATTCCACAAGGTGGGCATGCGGTGCTTCCGACTGAATACGCACCACACGCACCTTGCCACCTTTGTAGATTTTGACCTTTTTAAGTCGCCAAGAGCCTTTTAGCTTTTTTGTCTTACCAACAGGAGTATTGGATTTTGTCTTGTTAGTCACTGCGCGACCTTGTGCCATCAGCATGGCATCTGCTTTATTAGGATACTGCTTTTCTAATTTTTGAAATGATTTTGTAAGTTCCTCGAACCCAAAGACATCTTTATCCTTTGCCATTGCTGTCCACCTCCGAGCAAATAATTTGAAGCTCAATATTTCGTTCTTCTATATTTAAAACGGAAACGATATCAAAGGTTTTATTCTTATATAAAATCTTCATATCAGTAGTAATGCCTTTGAAAAATCTCGTTGTTATACGATAGGTAGTTTCTGCCCGTATTTTTTGGCTTTCGGCATATTCACGCCCAAGCATTGGGGTAACATTTGCCCATATTGCAAACTCTGTAAGTGCCAATGTGTGTGCATAAGGCTTTTCATCAGAATAAACTAAAATGGAGTTACCCGCATTATCTTGAGTTAAATAAATTTTTCCATCCTCAGTTTGCAGATTATGATTTAAAGTAGGCTTAAAAGGTATCCATACCGGAATATTTTCACCCATAGAGTTTTTGTTTGTTTTAAGCGGTTTCAATAATATAATTCTGTTCCTCAATTTCGAGAAATCCATTTAAAACGCCACCTTTCTATATGGGTTTAATAGCAGATATATCACACTGGGCATACTTTCCTTTGTTCCTTCACGGTTTTCATAAAAGTATCCTATGATTATGAGCATTGCTTGTTTTATGGCAGTGGGTATATCGGTAGGTAGTTCTTCAAGTCTTAAATAGTTTAGCACCATCTCACATGATAAAAGGATGAGCACATTTATGTACCCATCCTCACTATTATCATCAAGCCTTAGATATTCTTTTATTTCAATTAAATTAAGCATGGATTTAATCCTGATCCATTAACCCTGCGGTTTTAAGCTTAGTAAGCATGGCATTGAAATCAGTTACTAAGGCTGCAATGGTGCTTGCAGTGCTTACCCCTTGATTTGTAGCTTTTGGAAAACCCTCAAGGACTGCTCCTGTTTCAACCTTAAGCTTACCGCCCACAACCCAAGTATCACCGTTATCGGTTTTATAGTTTTTACAGCTGTTACTCATGATTTACCTCCTATAAATTAGATGCAACGTCACGTTGCCCTACGCTTTTTGTTTCAATACTTTGATTGCTTCAGGTAAAATAAGCTTACCGTCAACCCTTTGTGTTGCCATAAATCCCACCTGACCAGTAGTAGCATAGAGTTCGTTCAGGCGTTTAAACGCTCTGCCCTGCCTATCAGCTACCCAATAGTAACCAAAATCACCAAATGCTATGGTCTTTGCCGCGCTTGCAATCGTTGGTACATAGGTTGATGTTGCAACAGGACGGTTAAGAATGGTATCTGGAGTACCTGCAGTTAAGGAAGGTTGCCATATATAATTTCCGTTACCGTCCTTTAACTTCCTTATTGCTTTAACTGTTGCATCATTCATTATAAAGGTTGCATTTTTGCGGTATGGGGATTTGAGAGAATAGAACAAATCCATAATCTCATCAATCGTAATTGCAGTTGCACTTGCTGTGGTAACTCCCGTTTCAGCACCGCCGGTGGCATTAAAAATACCTGTTGGTTTTCCGCTGCCGTCTCCGTTGAAGAAAGCATCCTCTTCTTTTGTGCCGATACGTCTTGCAAATTCCTTTGTAATATAGCTTTCAAGATTGAATACACTATCGTTTAAAAGTTCCTCGGAAACCTTAAGCATCGTGCCAAGCTTATATGCCCCAATGGAAACTTGATTAAAAGCATCATCGCTTTCAGGGATAGCGCCTTCCTCGTCAATCCAAGAAGCACTGCCTTTGGTAGCAACAACAGGGATTTTTCTGTCGCCGCTTGAAGTTGTGATTACATTTGCAAGAGCTCTAAAGATGTTTTCTTCTTCTAACCCTTGCACTAAGGTACGTTCAAACTCATCAGGTACAAGATAGCCTCCTTCACTGTCAGAGCCAATTTGAAGAGCATTGGTAATATCAAAGTTGACAGATTTGTTTCTCATCACATTCCAAAAAGAACGCTTATAATCGTCAGATGCTCTGCCTGTTTTAGCATCGTCACTTGCAGTAGGCTTACCTGTAATTGGTGTATTTACTGGCTTGGAAAGTTCAAGGTCAAGTGCAGATTGGCGTTCTAACCTGTCAATTTCCTTACCAAGATTTACAACATCGGCTTCCATTTTTTCATAAGTTGCAGTGTCTTCAGCTGACAAAAGACCGTCATTGCCACGTTTGGTGTCAAGAAATGCTTTTGCCGCATCCCATGCTTTTGCTCTTTTTTCACGCAGATCTAAAATTTTGTTCATAATATAATTCCTCCTAAAATTTTAATGGTTTATTAACGAAAGCCTCTTATCAAGGCTGTCAATCGGTGTACCGTTCTTTATCGGATTGACTTTGGTTTTCAGCTTATCAAGCAGTGAATTTGTAACTGCACGTCTTGAAAAAGCATAGGTTTCATTTTGATTATTTTTACGTTTGTCCTCAAACATTACCTCATCTGCAAAGCCAAGCTCCACAGCCTTGTTTGCGTTCAGCCATGTTTCCGCATCCATAAGACGGGACAGCTTTGCCCTTGATAAACCTGTTTTTATTTCATAGGCATTGATAATGGATTCCTTTACCTCATCAAGCATTGCGATTGCCTTTTGAATTTCCTCACTGTCACCGATGGCAACAGTTAATGGGTTATGCACCATCATAAGGCTTGTCGGTGACATTTGTACTGTAGTTCCCGCCATTGCAATTACAGAAGCAGCGCTTGCAGCAATGCCATCGACTTTGACGGTCACATTCCCTTTATAATCCATCAGCATATTATAGATTTGACTTGCAGCTATGCAATCGCCACCTGGTGAATTTATCCAAATTTCAATGTCACCCTCGCCATTTATTAGCTCTGACTTAAAAGCTTTAGGCGTCACCTCGTCTCCAAACCAACTCTCATCAGCAATTACACCATCAAGAGTAAGTGTTCGGGTGTTGTCCTCATTTTTTATCCAGTTCCAAAATTTCTTCATTGTTTTGCCTCCGTTTCTGTTATTTTAGGCGCAGACTCAGCCTGTTTTGCAAACAAGCCTGCATCTTCAAGTTTTGTCATCGCACCGTTTATAAGGTATAGGTCGCCACCAAGTTCTGTGGGGATACGATTAAGGTTTTCGAGCTCACGAATATCATTTGCCGATAACCAGCCGTTTTGTCTGCCTGTCGAATATCCATTCATTCTTGAAGCATAATCTCCACGAAGCAAGCCATCCACCGATAACCTTATAAAATATTTACTCTTTTCGCTATCCAAAAGTAACGCTTTTTGCATGGATTGCTCCCAGCGTATTACCCAAGGGTCAAGAGTGTATTTTACAAATTCCAAGGATTGCTGCTCTATATTAGAAAAGCTGGACTTTTCCAAATCCCCAATAATATGAGGCGGTATTCTGAAAATTCTTGCTATTTCATTAATCTGAAACTTCCGTGTTTGCAGAAACTGCGCCTGCTCCGGAGGGATACCGATGGCTGTGAATTTCATACCCTCTTCCAAAACTGCAATGCGGTGAGCATTATTACTGCCTTGGTAAACAGCGTTCCAGCTATCCCGAACACGATTAGGGTCTTTTACAATGCCCGGATGCTCAAGCACACCGCCGGGATTCGCACCATTTGCAAAGAATTTTGCGCCATATTCCTCGGTAGCAATTGCCATACCGATTGCATTTTTAGCCATTGCAATGGGAGAGTAGCCGATAAGTCCGTCAAATCCAAGTCCGGGAATATGTAAAACATCCTCTTTTCGAAGCAGGATTTCGCCTTTATCACTACGATAAATGTAAAAAATCTCACCGTTTGTGTTCCTGTCTACCGTCATTTTATCAGGCATAAGAGGATAAAGCGCCACAATTCTGCCTCTGCCATCACGAATAATCTGTGCAAATGCGTTTCCCCATAATAAAAGATGACTCATCAGCGTTTCACGAAACACAAATGAAGTCATCTCAGGGTTTGGCTCATTATGAAGTAGATTATATAGAGGATGCTCTGTTGCTTTTTCCTTGCCGTCATCGGAGTATTTGTAGGTATGTAGTGGCAGACTTGCAATTGTTTCTGACAATATCCTAACACAGGAATACACAGCCGTGGTCTGCATTGCAGTTCGCTCATTAACCGTTTTACCTGATGTTGTACCGCCAAAGAAAAAGCTGAACGGGTTATTGTTTAGATAATTTTGTGGACGGAGCCCGTCTGACGGTTTGTCCCTTGAATGGAGTATAGTTTTAAATATGCTCATAATATAATCAACCCCCTTTCTTCAATATCGTAAATTGATGTTCCGGTATTACCACCGTTCCGGATTGCTCTGTCAAGCGCCATAATTGTAGCAACAGCGCCATCAATCTTTTCTGTTGATTTTTCCTTATCAGGTTTAATATTTCCTGCGGAGTCTGTACGAATGAAAATGTTATCCATCATCCACCGCAAAACAGGATTACCGCCGTGCGCAAGTTTTTCATCCAAGGTCAGTCTCATAAGTTCCTTAGAAGGCGGTGACATATCCTTAAATCCCTGCCCAAACGGAACAACAGTAAAGCCTAAACCTTCAAGGTTCTGCACCATTTGTACAGCGCCCCATCGGTCATACGCAATTTCACGGATATTGTACTTTGTCCCCAAATCTTCAATAAAAGCTTCAATGAAACCATAATGAACAACATTCCCTTCTGTGGTTTTGATAAAACCTTGCTTTTCCCAAACATCATAGGGAACATGGTCACGATTTGTACGAAGTGTCAATGTTTCCTCAGGCAGCCAGAAATATGGCAGTATTATATATTTATCATCCTCATCTTGAGGTGGAAAAATAAGTACAAATATACGATGGACGTATTTGAGAATCAGAACAAGATAGAAAGTAAAGAATTCACCGTTAAGAGCAAGGGCTTTGCCGAACGGGATGTATTTTAGGAGGTAGGAAAAATGATTGATAAATTAAGAAGATGCTTCGAGGAAATGGTGGTCTATAAAGATTTGAAAAAGAGCAATTTCTTTTCAAGCCTCTCCTTGCCTTCCTTTATGCGCGACTGGCTCTTGAAAAAGTTCATGTCGGAAACGGGCGAGTTCAATCAGGAAGAAATGCTTGAATTCATCCGACAGAACCTTCCTCGCAAAGAAGACTGGACGGCAATTAAAAGCAAGATTGTTACCGAATTGGAACGGGTTAGATTTTTGGCAAAAGTTTCAGTTGATGTAGACATTAGAACCGGCTTTGTTTCGTTCAATCTACCGGATTTTGGCTTATCAACAAAAGAAACTCTTATCCCTCCTGAAGTTTGGTATACCTGTGCGGACGACCTCGTAAAAGGACATGAAACTTGGGGCGTTGTCGAACTTGAATATTTGGAGCCTGACGAGGAACTAAAGCGCAAGGGTAAAATCCAGATGAAGAGCTTCAACAACTTCTGTCCTTATGAGATTGACGTGGACTATTACAAAGATGCTCGTGCTGAATTCACCACAAAAGAGTGGATCGATGTCTTGTTGGGTGCAATCGACTATAATGCGGCAGGTTACAATGACGATGAACAAAAACTCACAATGCTCACACGCTTACTTCCATTTGTTGAGAAACGACTAAATTTAGTTGAACTTGCTCCCAAAGGCACAGGTAAGTCATATTTATTTGGCCGAGTTAGTCGCTTTGGCTGGCTTTCCTCTGGTGGTATGATGACGAGAGCAAAATTGTTCTATGATATTCAAAAGAAAGAACACGGTTTGGTTGCGGGACAAGATTTTATTGTTTTCGATGAAGTCCAGACGATAAATTTCCACCCTGTCGATGAAATGAGGGCGGCACTTAAAGGTTATATGGAAAACGGCGTATATACAGTCGGAAAGGTTGAAGGAAAATCTGATGCTGGCGTGGTTCTCTGTGGGAATATACCAAAAGACAAGATGAGCGAATACGAAAGTATGTTCGAGGAACTACCCGCTGTATTCCACGAATCTGCTTTGATTGACCGCTTCCATGGTTTTATTCAAGGTTGGAATATTCCCAGAATGAATGATGACCTTAAAATATCTGGTTGGGCGTTGAATTCTGAATATTTCTGCTCTATATTGCACGAATTACGTGATGATGCAAGCTATCGAGCAATTGTTGATGCGTTGGTTGTTGTTCCGGAGGCTTCCGATACTCGTGATACTGAAGCTGTTAAGAGGATTGCGACAGCATACTTAAAACTGTTGTTCCCTCATATTCGTTCGCCTTACGATATCGACCCCCAAGAATTTAAGAGGTATTGCTTAAAGCGGGCTATGTCAATGAGACATCATATCAAACTGCAACTTGGGATTTTGGATGAGGAGTATAAGGGGAAAAACATACCCGCTTTTACTGTTAATGATTTTTCGCGAGACGGGGACGAATGAAATGCAAAAACGTATTGATTGCTTCATTTGCGGTAAGGAAAACTTATCTCGGAACGAGATAGGCTTAAATAGGAAGTTATTAGGACGAAATATCGAGAAGTTTCACTGTACGCAGTGCTTGGCCGATTACTTAGATATTACCGTAGAAGATTTGGAGGAACGGATACAAGAATTTAAGGAGTCTGGCTGCCAATTATTTAAGTAGAAGAAGAGAGTACATAGTGGGCATAGCATTTTAATGATAATTGTATTATACGGTGAAAAGTGCAGATGATAAAGTGTAACCCCCTTCTGCAAAATGTAACCCCTTAACGAATTTATGTAACCCCCTCATTTAGAATAATTAAATTGTATTAAAAACCGTGCTTATAGACATATCTTCACACACAATGTGATACAATTAAAACCACCTTTTTATAGGGTGGTTTTGTTGTTTATAAGTATCAAGAAAGCCTTTATTTAAGCCGTTTTTAAGGTATTAATATAATTTTTGTAGCGTTTTTTATCCTTACTAAATGACTTGATTTTTGGCTTCATTTATTTTAATCACTATTTTTGATACAAAATAAATGTAACCCCATACCACAAAAAACCGAGAATCGTTAAAAGGATGCAAATTATAATTTTAATAAAGATACAATCCCATTTTTACTTGTAATAAAATTTGCAAATTTGCAAATACTATGTACTGAAATTATTGAAGGGTTTGAAGAAAAGCACTAAGAACAATAAAAAAGAAGATAAAAAGTTTCACTACAAAAATAAAGCATGACCCTAATGCGAAAAGTGCTAGAGTTATATTTGGCAAAGACAAACAATTGACAAATCTAATATTAATCAATATGGAAGGTGTTAATATGCATTTAATAGGTTTATTCCAAGAACCAAGTGAAGTAGGCGGTCTTGTTGATGCCCTTAAGAATAGCGGGATAGAACGCAGGGATATGATAATCAGCGCAAATGATGAAGAAAAGTTTGCTAAGATGGAAGCGGCCACAGAGTCGCGTATAACTAATACAATGTCCGACCAAGAAGATCTCGGCGAAATCGGAACTTTTGCTCAAGGAGTTAAAGCGTTTGAAGGAAAGAACGGAATAGTGGTATCAGTCAAGTCTCCAAAACATAAGGCACAAGAAATTAAATCGGTAATGGAACAGTCTGGAGCAGTTGAAATCATTGTAGAGTAATATTCCCTGAGATTAACTGAGAGATTTTTTTAAACTATGATAAAAGCCTCCTTTACTATATCAGTATTTCCAATGTTCATTATGGTTGAATAAAAAATATGCAAGGACAAATGATAATTAATTATTGAAAGGAGTTTTTACATGAACAAAAACAAAAAACCAAGGTCTACAACAACGCCTAATTCTCAAAATAAAACGGAACAAGCAATAATTCAAAATCCTGACAATCCAAAATTCAAAGACAAAAACAAAGGGGAAATTGACCACCAATAAGCATTTTATTGTCAGTTTAAAATTTTTTCTGTAAAATATCATTTATAGTATGATTTTAAAATGATAAAATATGGATTAAAAATGAACTTTAAAATTATATAAGAGTGAGAATACAAAAACAAGACTATCACTATTAAACGATAGCCTTTTTTTGTATTCTCTTGTAGCCATACCAATTTTAGAATATTATAACATATAAAGATATATATAACTCTTGCTTTTATTTTTGGTATAATATATAATAAATTATATATGGCAAAAAAGCCGTAAGAATACGGAGGTAAATCCAATTGATGAATTTTAACAAAACTCAATATTATAAAACCCCGTTTGTAAGCGATTTAAAAGATATGCTGTATAAAAGCGCTGACCGTTTTAAAAATCGCGCGGCTTTCCGGCTTAAGGATAAAACCGGAAATATATATACAGTGTCATATGATACTTTCAAAAAAGATGTCGAAGGCATTGCAACCGCATTAATCGAGCGTGGGCTTAAGGGTGAAAAAATAGCGATTATTGGGGCAAACTGCTATTTTTGGGCAGTTGCATATCTGGCGGCATGTATTGTAGGCATTGTTGTGCCGATTGATAAGGAGCTTGGCGGTGCTGATATTATCAATTTTATTAATATCGGCAATTGCGGCTGTGTAATTTCCGTTGGCACAATTCTATCTGAATTAATAAAGAATAAGGAACTATTTCATAGAAATGATATGGTTCTAATAAATATGGATAGTGCGAAAAGCAGCTTTCTTTCTTTTAGCGAACTTAAAAATCAAGGAATTTCAATGGTTAACGCAGGAAATAAAAAATTTGAAAATATTAAAATTGACCCAAACAGTATGAAAATATTAATCTTTACGTCTGGAACAACAGGTAACGCTAAAGGAGTGTCTCTGTCGCACGCAAACATATGTTCCAATTTCATGGCAACGGCGCAGACAGTGAAAGTTAACAGCAATGATCAGGTACTGTCAATTTTGCCATTGCACCATACCTATGAATGTACGTTAGGATTTTTGCTTATAATTTACAGAGGAGGCTGTATTGCATATTGTGATGGTCTAAAATATATTAGTAAAAATATTTTGGAGTATAAACCCAGCGTGATTATAGCAGTTCCTCTGCTAATTGAAAACATTTATAAAAAGATAATAAAAAATATTACAAATAATTTAAAAAAGGAATTTAGCAGTAAAGCAACACTCGAAGATATCTTTAATCAGATAAATTTTATTATGAAAACAGCAATTAAAATGAAAGTCAAGCAATCAATGGGAGGAAGGCTGAGGCTGATTATCACTGGCGCCGCCGCAATCAAGCCAACTATTGTTGAATCTTTTTTTAAACTGGGCTTTAAAACCCTGCAGGGCTATGGGCTGACAGAATGTTCGCCCCTGATAGTTGGAAATAACGATAAGCTTCATAAATGTGACTCTGTAGGAGTGCCTCTTCCGGGCGTGGAAATAAAGCTGATTAACTGCAATTATGAAAATGTAGGTGAAATCATAGCAAAAGGTCCGAACGTCATGCTTGGGTATTATAATAATGAAGCGGAAAACAAAAAAGTTTTAAAGGACGGCTGGTTGCATACAGGAGATTTAGGCAGAATAGATGAGGAAGGTTTTTTATACATCACAGGCAGATGTAAAAATGTTATTGTAACAAAAAATGGTAAAAATATTTATCCTGAAGAGCTGGAATATTATTTGAAGGAAAACCGTTTTATTGAGGAGGCGTTAGTAACAGGAATTAATTATGTAGATGATGACGAAACCTATGTAAACGCTCAAATTTTCCCTAATATGAGCGAGATACGGGAATATTTAAAGCTTAGTATAATCACAAAAGAAGAAGTGTACGCAATTGTCAAGGACGCTATAGCAAGAATAAATATACAAATTCCGATGTATAAACGAATCGGAAAATTCAATATCAGAGAAGAAGAATTTGAAAAAACCACAACAAAAAAAATAAAAAGATTTGGCGATAACATGAATGTCAATTAACAAAACAATCGTCGAAACTACAAAAGAGTAGTGTGCCGATATTCCATGTTAATGATACTTTGGTTTAGAAATTTTTCAGCTTGCTAATACTCATAGTACAGCAATAATTGCTGGGTGACTATTTTCAACAAAATATTGGGGTATTTCACCGTTGTTTATCTTTTTTTCTTTAGTTAGAAAATTCACTGTATAGGATTTTTGCAACAGTGCTATGCTGCATAGAAACTTTATTGAATTAAAATGGAGCCGGAGGGACTTTCTTCATATTGCTAGGGAGAACAGCGTTCTTTTTAAGCGTTATGAATAATCATCAACTGATTCGGGTAAATTTAAATTAAGTTGAAAGAAGGTGATATTATGAAAGCTACACTAGATCGCGATGGGTGTATTTCATGCGGACTTTGCCCGACAATTTGTCCTGAAGTATTCAGAATGGCAGATGACGGCATTGCGGAAGTTTATAATGAAGATGTGCCGCAAGAGGTGGAAGGTCAAGCAGTAGAGGCACAGGAAAGCTGTCCTGTTTCGGTTATAGCAGTTGAATAGGAATTCGGAAAATTGATTATTAAACATATTAAGGGTAAAATATCTAAACAAAAATGCCACTAAAAAAACGGTGGCATTTTTGTATTTGGTTTATTCTCCTTGCTTTAATAATAAGCGCAGAAGCCCTGCCCTTTTTATTCATCATAATCATGGTAATAATTTAAAATTATAGGTTTCTGAAGTATAATAAAAAGTACAGCAACAAGCATAGATATAAATTCCAATAACGAAACTTTTGAAATTATCAGCACAGCTTCACCTATAGGAATTAAGCTGTCAGAAAAGCTATAATAATTCATCACTGTACATAAACCAAAAAATGAAATAAGATTTATTATTGCCATTATAATAGCAAGTGATGAGCAAAATATATAAGACATTGTATTTAAATATTCTTTGCGGCGTAGTATTACAGTATATGCAATAGCAATCAAAACAAAGAAATATCCAAAAGAAGAGCCTAATATAGCTATAGGTATACCTGAAATAGTATATGCTAAATCTACTCTTGTAATTAGACCTATAAAAATCCAGAGTATTCCGATTATTAAATAACACGCTTTATACTTATTTTTATATGAGCATATTATAAAACCTATTCCAACTGCTATAATATTAAGTCCAAAAAATATAATTGGCATACTTATTAAAAGACTATCCTCAATAATCGTTAATAAATAAATGATTATTGCTATAAAAGCGACTCTTTGTTCGGGTCTGTCACTTTTTACTGACCATACAATTTCTCTCATTATAATACCTTCTTCATAAAAAGTTCGTTCTTTACTAAATCTACAGCTGAAATGCTGATGTATTATCTTTATTAAATCTGATAGCGGGGGAATCATAATTTATTATATGTACATTCTCTTTAAAGCGTCTCTTCAAAGAGAAATATGGATAGATTTACCAGTAGATGGTGCGGAAAACGCAGTTCCCTAATCATTTACCATTATATAACCATATCTATAAAAAGTCAACATATTTCTACATAATTTTCATGCAAATTAAACATTTTCTATGAAATAAAACCATTTTATGCATTATTGTTATTTAATGTTAATTTCTCTATAAATTAAATTTATAACTGTTTTCCTGCAAAAATATAAAGACACTATAGCATTAGCCATATCTGATACACCGTAGCCCCTGCTATTTTCAGCGTAATAGTGTGCATTATTAAATAAAATACCGCCGGCTAAATTGACTTAGCACAGCGGTATTTTGTTATTATTATATAAGTATTCTAATTTTTTATAATTACTATATTACGGCAATATGCTCGTCTGCGGTAAACATATACCATAACTGCGCTTGACTTATCAATCGTTCCGTCATTTTTAACGGGACTTGTGATAATATCTTTTACAGAAGCAGCTCTTACCAATTTATTTTTTGCATCATACAATATGAATGACGGCGTTCCGTTATATGGCTGAGCTTTAACCGTAGGACCGTTTTCATCTAAAACTGAAATTGCGTCGGATGATTTTCCGTAAATATAACCATATATTGAAACCCAGTCTCCGTCTACGTAGCCTCCTTCAAGATTTTTGATAAACGGCTGCGGATTTTTGCTTGGTGACAGCAAAAGCTGAATTTTTTCAATTTTTCCATCATATGTTGTAACAATTCTTACAATATCGCCCTGCGCTAAGCCTTCAGCAGCACAATTATCTATAATTCCTCTTTCCTTTTCCAAAAATGAAGTTAGCGATTTGCCGTATATTCCGGTTACTTTCTTAACCGTTTCACCGTTTTCACTAAGAGCGTCGCTTACCCTGTCAACAACCAATACACTTTGATTATAAGAATCCACTCCCGCGAGATCAACACAAGCGGCAGCGCATGATAGGGTTGTGTTGGCGTCATATAGTATAATGCTGTATTGCTGCCCTTCTGAAAGTGAGGAAGGTTTAATTACCTTCAAATCGTTTTCATCAAAATCACTTACAGGCGGCGTTAAAAAGATAACTGCATTTGAGCTCAAATTGTAATTTCCGTCAAAAGACCGCTGATTTCCTGCTCTGTATGTTGATCTTACGGATTTATAAACCATAGAAAATTTCGAAGCGTCATACCCGTAAGAATTTGCTATAAGCCCGTTTGTGGTTTCAATTTCACATAGTTCACCCAGATAGTTTAATTTGCACCTGATAAGCTGAGGCAAAAAAGATCCGTCTGAATTTTTTAGTTCATTTAAATTTATAATATCCTGTCCCGTAAATTTTTTACCGTTTGAATTTGTCGACTGTCCGTTTATTACTACTTTATTCGTGCTGCTTGTGTTTAAAAACTCTCCGTTTGGCATATAAAGCCTGAACAGAGCGGTTTCTGTGTCAACTCCGCCTGTCATCATTTTAGCGTTGACCAGATAAGCATATTGCACTCCGTCGGCTGTTTCTATACCGGCTATATCCCCTGCTATATCAAGATAAAATGTGTATTTTTCCCCTATTTCGGGCATTTCGAGTCCCTGAAAATTCATTTTTAATGCCGACGCCAGGTTGGAGTCTATTTTGTATTCCTTATCTGCGATATTTAAAGTCATTTCCTGTATATCTGTATCATTAGCATTTGAAATGCTAGTAACTTCCCCAGTAACCGTTTCGCCTGCGGCTATAAGCTTAATCAGCTTATTATCCTTGCTTTTAAATATTGATAAAACTTCTTTATCTTTGATATCTGTTAATCCTATTTGTTTGTTTTCGTTATTATAAATTTTTACTGTTTCGTACGCTTCAAGCTCAATTACACCGCCGTAACGGCTATATATTTTTTCCATATCAAAATCAACTGAGCCTACATAACAGTTTTCATATTCATCAGCATATATCACATCATATTCGCCATCCATATCATTATCAATGAGCGTGATTTTTCCGGATAAAATTTTCATAGTCTCAGCGTCAAAAATCGGATATGCGACACCATTATATATCATATCCGCAAAGCGGCTTATCTTTGCATTCTTTTCAGAATCGCCGTTTTCATAAACAATATTTGTTTTCGAAAATTTTGGGTTGGTTGTCTGCAGCATATCGGAATTTATTTCAATAACATCATTTTTATATGGCGCAATATACATTATTTCTTTTGTATCATTTTTATCCTTATAATAACAGTTTACATTATATCCGATATAATCCTGCGCGCCTGAATTCAATACCGTATCCCCGATTTTTATTTGATCCAAACTGATGCCGGAAGCAGCTGTTAATGTTGTAATTCCGTTATCCGTAACTATTCCTTTTATCTGGTATATATCAAAGTATTGCGATAATACAGTTCTTCCGTCAACAACTGTATATTCCACATCTTTTTCATAGCCTGCCGCCATCATAATATCCACATCAAATGTCTGATACACCAGCTTTGCTGTTGTTTCAAAATCAAGCGAATCATCCGCGCCGCACTTTATGCCGGAGGTTATGCCAAGGCTGGAGCCCATATATAAATAACCGTTTGGATATCCTCCCTTTGCTTTTGCATAAGCGTCGAAGCCTACTATGGAAACTATCGCTTTTAAAGCCTGCGCATATGTAACAGGACTGTCGGGCGAAAACTGGTATTCATTTTCCCCAGACATGATACTCATTTCCTTTAATGAATATATTTGATTTTTACACCAGAAATTATTAGGTATATCCAAAAATTTTATTTCGCTTTGAGTTATTGCAAAATCATTAGAAATTCCTCTTAAATTCGCGGCAATATTCGCGAACTGCGCGCGCGATACAATATCCTTTGGATTTTGAGGACCGCATGCCGGATCCGACAGCCCCAGCGCCCTGATAATGCTTATAGCTTCTGTTTGCGGCTGCAGAGAGCTTTCCGATACATTTTCTTCTGCAAACGCTATTATACCGAATAACATAGCAAAGACAAGCAGAAGTGTGATATATTTAAAAAATACTTTCATTTCAATTATCTCCTTCAATTACATGTTATTTTTTCAGCATAATCTCATAAATCACCTTAGCCGCCTCTGCCCTGCTCAGGAAATTATCCGGTTTAAATTTGTTTTCGTCCATACCCTTTATTATGCCTGCCGCCTGCATTTTATCAACACTCTCTTTTGCGTAATCCGCTATTTTGTCATTATCCGAAAATTCTGTCGTTTCTGTTACGGCATCAAATACTATCCCAAGTTTTTCGCTGATTCTGCTAATCATAACCGCCATATCCTGCCTGGAAATATTTTTACCTACTCCCGCAGTGTTATCGTCATAGCCGGTCAGTATGCCTTTTTCCTTTGCGCTCGCGATATAACTGTAATACCACTCGTCAGCTTCAACATCCATAAAATCGCATTTACTGTCTTTATTATAAATATCAAACGCCAAAACCAGCATTTTAATATATTCTTCGCGTGAAACTGTGTCATTCGGCTTAAACGTGCCGTCTGCATATCCGTTTATTATTTTCATTTCTCCCAAAGCAAGAATTCCCTGTTTTGCCCACGCAACGTCATCTATATCCGGGAAATTAATCTTTTGCGGCTGAATTTGCGGCTTAGTGGAAACCGGCTGGCCTACAACTGCGCTTGTTACCTTTCCAGAACCTCCCCCGCCGCTTTTTACGTTTTCCGAATCTTTTTTATTTGCCAATTCCTTTATTCTGCTTTCATATGCAGTCTTTACCTGTAATACTGTTGAAAAGTTCATTGCGTTAAACGCCTTATTTACTTCAATTTCTCCGTATTTATTTATATTTTTCTCATAATCATAATTATCAATGCCTAATATATCTTCATAAAGCTTTATTTTAGTTGTTAATTGCTCAACATTGCTGCTGTTTACCGTGCCGATTGCTATGCTTTGCTGAAACAGCTTTTTAATTTCTGTCACGCTTTTTACCGGCGAGGTTTTGTTAAGGTTAAAAAATACATTACAGATTGAATCCGAAAAGCTAATGTAATCTGCACTTTTTATATCTATTTTCAATTCATCCGCGTTGCCCTCCAAAGTTAATTTTATGCCCGAGGCGCTTGCCGACTTCCGTATAGCAATTATACTGTCAGCGCTGATTAAAGCGTCTTTTATTTCTTTTATATTCGCAAATACTCCTTTATAATCTATGTCACGAATTGTAAGAAAGGTTTTGTTAAACTCCGCCTTTTTTGCCTCGTACGCAGCATCAATTACTAATCCCAAAATATCCGCGCTGTTTCTAAAAATGCCTTCAATTGTGCTGCCCGAAGCGCCGTTTATGCCTACAATAACCTGATTGTTTATATCGCTTTTATTTGCGTAATAAATTACAGCCGAAGCCTTTGACACATCTTTAAGATATCCTCCTCCGGATACCGAAACAACATATCTTCCGCTGGCGTCGCTGTCAGTCATTGTAAACTCAGCGGATGCGCTTCCGTATTCATCTGCGTATATCTCTTCAATTCTTGCAAATTGGCCGGGCGACACAATCTCTTCTCCATCCTTATATAATACAACCGAAATTTTTTGTCCGTATCTTGCAGGCGACTGGCATAAAACCGAAATAATGCCGGTATCATAATTTACGCTTGCGCTGACGCTCATTTGCTCCTCCGCATATCCTATTTCGGCCATTGATATTGCCATGCAAAGTACGAATAAAAAACATAAATATTTTTTCATAACAACCTCCGCTTAATCTAAAATTACAAGAGTTAACCTTTTAATGCTCCGACCATTACACCCTGTACAAAATATCTCTGCAAAAACGGGTATACAGTCAGAATAGGCAGTGTGGCAACTATAATAACCGCGTATTTTACCGTTTCGGATATGCTAAGCCCGTCCGCAACGCTTGTGCCCTGCATCATGGATTGCGTATCATTTTGAAGCAAAATTTCCCTTAATACAAGCTGCAGCGGGAAAAGCTCTCTTTTATTTAAAAATAACATTGCGTTAAACCATGAATTCCAATGACCGACGCCGTAAAATAAAACCATTACAGCTATAATCGCTTTAGATAACGGAAGAATAATTCTGGCGAGTATCGTAATGTGCCCTGCTCCGTCAATTTTAGCGGACTCCTCTAAGCTTGCAGGAATTGTCATGAATGACGTTCTCATGATAATCATATTAAAGGTGCTGATCGCAGTTGGTAAAATAAGCGCCCACAGGGAATTATACAAACCTATGGATTTCACCGTTAAATAAAACGGTATAAGACCCCCGCCGAAAAACATCGTAAAGGTAATAAAACCCATGATTATATTTTTGAGCATAACATCCCTTCGCGACAGAAAATACGCTCCGAGTGAAGTCATTAAAAGATTAATTAATACGCCGACGGTAACGATAAAAATCGTATTCATATATCCGCTGCCTATCATATCGTTCTGCAATACAGCTTTATAAGATTCTATATTCGTTTTTATGGGCGACATAAGCAGCCCTCTGTGCGCCATAAGCAAATTTGAATCGCTTAGTGAGGCGAACAGCACATATATCATAGGATACAAACATATAACTATCATAAACAGCATAAACGCAGTATTTACAACAACGAAAATTTTTCTTGCTATAGTTTCGTTTTTCATTGCTAACCATTCCTTTTTTAATTTTAAACGGGTTTTTTTTACCACAAGCTCGTTTCGGAAACCTTTCTGCTGATCCAGTTAGCGCTAAGTAAAAATATTACATTGATTACTGAATTAAATATTCCTACCGCGGTTCCAAAGCTCCAGTTAAATTCCTGTAATCCTTTTCTGTAGACATATGAGGCAATAACATCCGCCGTATCATAGGTTACCGGACTGTATAACAGAATTATTTTTTCAAAGCCCACGCTTAAAATACTGCCCATTCTGAGAATAAACATTATAATAATTGTAGGCATTATTCCGGGCAGCGTTACGCTAAAGGTCTGCCTTATACGTCCTCCGCCGTCAATTTTGCAAGCCTCGTACAGCTCTGAGTCAATCCCTGAAAGGGCGGCGAAGTAAATTATTGAACCCCAGCCTACACCCTGCCAGATGTCTGAAGCTACATATATCGGCACAAATAGCTTTGGATCCATAAGCATCGCTGTACGCTGACCGCCAAAGAATTCTATCAGGTCATTTATGATTCCTGTGGACGCTGTAAAATCCTTAATCATTCCGCAAACTACCACCAGTGATATAAAATGCGGTAGATACGTTATGGTTTGCACTGTCTTTACAAATTTCTTACTAGTAATTTCATTTATCAGCAGCGCAAGCAGTATCGGTGCGGGAAACCCGAAGATTAATGTGTTTATGCTTATTATAAACGTGTTTTTAAGAATTCTCCAAAAATATATACTTGAAAAGAAATCTATAAAATTGAGCAGCCCTACCCACTCGCTCGCTCTTACACCAAACGCCGGATCATAATTTTGGAATGCAATTAAAATCCCATACATTGGTATGTAATTAAATATTATATAGTAAATAATCACAGGAATAACCAATAGATATAATACTTTATTTTTGACTAAATCCCTGCACAGCCGGTTTCCCCATGATTGTTCTGTTTTCCTTTCAGTTAAGAGTTTAGAAGCAGTAGAACTCATTTTCATTTCCCCTCAAATAATCTTCCATTGTGGGCTGCGCTGCTGCGCAGCCCTTATATTGTTTAACTTCTATTTAAAAATCTTTCATAAGCGGCTTGCTGAATTTCTATTGCTCTTTCAATTTTTAAGCTTTTCAGTTTCGCGGTAAATTCATCAAAGCTGCTTACAGACATTGTACCTAATATAAAATTAATAAGCGCTTCATCTCTGTAAGTTTTGATATCAGACATAATTTTGCTGAATTCGGTGGTTTCCTCTTTTGTTAAGGTAATCTGAGGAATCATATGCTTTTCGTGGTTATTGTCGGACCATTTAATCAGCGCGTCCTGCTGCTGCTGAAGTTTGTAATATTGCTCAATATATCTTACATCCTGTACAAAAGGTCCTTCATTGGCTGATCTCGCATATAACGGTATTGACTGCGCCATTGATAATTTATTCGGGTTATTTGTAATAACCTCTGTAAACTTCGGATATCCGTCTACCATTGTATAGCTTTCACCCTCAATACCGAAATTGTTCAGCATATAACCTTCATTTGAATAAGAATAATCCAAAAATCTTGCAGCAAGCTCAGGATTTTTGCATTTGCCGGTAATACCGCCGCCGTTTAAAGGTGAATAAGGCAGCTGTTTATTTCCGAATTCCGACTTTTCGCCCTTATTTAGCGTCGGGAAAGGCGCCGCCGCCAAATCATAGGTTTTATCTTCCTCTGCTTTCGCGTTAAGATACAGCCCCATTGATCCGCCGCCTGCTCCAAAGGTTACGCCGGATTTACCGTCCAGCATGTTAGAGTTAATCAGCTTACCGTCAAGTATTGCAAAATTTTTGTCGATATAACCCTCGTTATACCATTTGTTCATCGTGGTTACATAATCCTTATATTTAGCTTCGTAAGGCCCGAAATGAACCTTGCCGTTGTCAATATAAAAGTCGGCAGCTATTCCGTAAGCAGTCATAAAACCGGTAGGAACACCCATTGCAAGCGGTGACGTTGCGCCCTTCTTTTCTTTAAATTGTTTTAATACTTCTTCCCATTCAGATATAGTTGCAGGCACTTCCAGATTTAATTGTTTAAGCCAGTCGCCGCGAAGCATAAATCCGGATGTTGCGCAAAGCTTCTCATCACCACGGACAAATGGAAATACATAATAATTGCCGCTGTCTGTGCGGACTGCTTTATCTATTTCAGGATTCTTTGTTAAATATTTTTTTATGTTCGGCGCATAATTATCAAAGAGATCATTAAGCTTTAAAATTGTCTTTTTATTTATTGACGCATCCGGGTCGCGTGAAAGCCAGTCTGTTTCAATAATATCCGGAAAATCTCCCGAAGCAATTAAAAGATTTAAGGATTCTGTTTCCTGCCCCTGTGCCGGGTGCTGGTAAGTAACATTGATTCCTGTTTTTTTCATATATTCTTTGGCAAAAGGCGTTTCTCCGAAATTTTTAACGCTCGTACCCAGCGCGCTTGTTAATCTAACCCAGTATGTTAGCGTCTTGTCGGTTTTTATCGGATAACTGATTTCGCCTGTAGGCAAAGAGGATTTGCTTGTTTCTGTCTTTTTACCGCCGCCGCAGCCGGCTATGCTCAGCGTTGCTAAGCTTGCTGCCAATACTACTGAAATTATTTTCTTCATTTCATACATCACGTTCCTTTCCATTACGGTTGTTTTGTAACTTCTATATTTTGAATAAATAAATCGGAATACGGACTGTCGATTTTAAAATCGGTACCCAGCTTTTCCATATTATTCATACTTACATTTTTCAGCGGCACATTAACAGTAACCAATTTCCCGGTATAATTTTTCTTTATCTCATAAACCATTGCCTCGGTTTTATCAATTTTTCCCAAAGCTTCATTCCAGCCAAAATATCGAATTTTGAGTGGCTGCCTGCCAACATCCAAATAAGTAAGCTTTATATTTATATCCGCTCTTTCCTCCAAAATTTTATCATTTTTAACATCTACAAACATGCTGTTTCCTTTAGGTACCCTAAAACATTCCACACCGCTTAACGTTGTCTTTTTAAAATAGTTTTCAGTATCCTTATAGCTCGGCGCCTGCGTGGAATCCGATAACTGCACAACACTGCCTTCGGCTTCCTTATCAACAATATCGGAAATATCCATCCATGCTGTGCCGATAACGCCGTCACCAGTACCCATTACAAACCATACCTTTTTACCGTCATAGCTGAAAGAAGGATGCGCATGCCCCGGATGTGCGCCTCTGCCCAATATAGGTTTCGCGAGCAAGTAGGATTTCCCTGTTACATTGTCTATCAGCACTATTTCAACCGTTCCTCCGCCGATTTGCGTATCCGCTACAATCCATCTGTTGCTGACAGGGCTTGCGCAGGCGTGCCAGTATAAGTAATCATTATTTATATACCGTCTTATATTTCCCGAAACGTCCACGCTTACGATTCCGCTGTACGCAATGTTGTCGGGGAATGTGTATTTTACAAACACAATATTTTTGCCGTCTGCCGACCAAGTTTCATGCCCGGAGGTTTCGCCCGTCATTGAATCTGATACCTTTTTCTGTTTAAATACATTATATTGTTCATTTGTATCCGTATTCAGGCACCATATTCTGTCATGCACATACTGTGTATCACCCTCATGGGCGAAAAATATAAGATTATTATATACCGGGTTGACAATTACATGGTTCGCATGAGGATAAGGAGCCGCAAATTCATGGCTGAATCGCAAATCCCATTCACCTTTTTCCGCGTCGAATACAACTATTCTTCTTTGCCTTAGGCTGCCGTTTACTTTATCAAGCGGGTCTAGGTTCTCCGTCCAGTTTAAGGTTAGCCTTTTTTCGTCATTAGTTACCTGCAGCCCCCATACCCCCGTTGTATATTTAGGAAGCTCGGCAATCTTTTCTTTTTTGTAGCTATCCAGATTCATTTTTATAAGCTCATTTTTTTTGTTTACATAAAATAAATTATTTTTGGGCGATACCGTGGTATTCGCGCCTTTATCTATAAATTTCACCATTTCTGTCTCTATGTTATATTCATATATTGTGCCTTCATTGTCTGAAATATAAAAACGTTTGTTATCCGTCGACCAGTTCATCGCGGTATAGTAATCCCTGACCGCCTGGCTGCCGTTTAGATTAAAATAATTATATTCCCTTCCGGTAATATTATCAACAACCTTTTCAGAAGGCAGCTTTACCGGTTCGTTGTAAATTTGCGCTGACAATGCTACATCCCCTGTCTTTTTTATTTGCTCCAATCCGATTATGCCCGAATCAAGAAGCTCATTAAACCTTGCCTTGTTAGTTTTGAGGTTTTTTGCCAGAAGGCAGTTATAGGCAATCGCAACCAGATTGTCCCTATTGGCTGCTTTATCCAACTGGAAAATAAGGTTGGCTCCAATGATAACTCCGTTTTCCTCAGCAATTTTTTCGGCGTTTTCCTCCAGATTATCATCATTGTAGCCTAACGCTTTAAGAAAATAAACAATCAGCCCTCTTTGCGTTATGTATTCGCTGCCGTTTATCTCTCCTGAGCCGTCATTTTTAATCATACCTATTTTCAGCGCGTAGGACACATACGGCGCAGCAGCATCCGAAACATCCTTAAACGGGCAGGGCAAAACTTTAGTTTTTGCAGCTTTTTCCATTCCCATGCATTTTATCGATTCTACAATAGCCTGCTCTACCGTTAACTTTTCATTAAGACCGGGAACATAATCTGTTTTGCTTATACCTTTATATAGCCCGAGAGTATGCAGAGCGTCTGCCTGAGAGTAGTTTGATACGCCTACATCAAATTCAAGATTTGTTTTTGCTCTGGCTATATTGACAATTTCCACTTTAGCGAATGCGTTGTACGCGCCTGTAATAATTTTCAGGTCGCAGCCGTAGGCCATGGCATGGTTAAAAGCCGCGTCATTAACATAAACCTTTTCCGTTGTCCATTTGGGAGTTTTTTCTTTTATAACAGGAATCCGTTTTACTGAATTTTTTCCGTCATTCGCTGTATATTCCAGATAATACGTGCCTTTATCCGGCCCGAAATCATAGTGTGTCAGGAGGAACATAAACTCATTCTCCCCCTGCTTTGCGAATGAATCGTCTACCTTCATGTACACGTAATTTGCTCCGTAAACCTTTCTTGCCTGAACTCCTTCGATAATTACCTTTTCGTTATAGGTATCCGCGTCCTGAGTCTTGTCGTTGCCGTCAATAAATTCCATCATATTCTTTTTTACGGGATCTGTGAAAATAATGTAAGCGTTATTCTTATCCACCGAATTTATCGAGCCTGTTTCCGAGCTATTCCCCGAATCGGCGCCCGCGGCAGCGGCCGGAGCCGCTGTCATGGACATCATTATTATAAATGTGAATACTAATTTAATGTAACGCATAAACTGATGCTTACCTCCAAGCGTATTTGTGTACAATACACGCTTTTATTGTGCCGCCGGCAACCCTGCTGAAATATCTTTCGCAGCGTCAACATGAGCGGCAAGCTTGCCTAATTTTGTATTTGTTTTAATTCCGTTAATTATAATTTTAGCAATTTCATTCGCGCCTACACCGGTTGTATGTGTTGTGTCAACCAGCGATGTTGTACCTGAAGCATACGGATAATCCGGATACTGCGTACTGTCGAAATACAGGTAGAATTGTTTTGACCCTTCAAATCCCCATGTATTCATCAGCGCTCTGTGTACTGTCGAAACATCAACTACAGGTACGTTCAGCGTAGCGGCTACTTCGCACATTTCCTGTCTGTACGGGTCAATGCTGTCAGCCTTAATTATTCCGTTCGTATCATAAATACCCAAACGGATAGATGTCAGGAATACAGGAATTACGCCTTTTGCCCTAGCCGCTGTTACAAATTCTGTAAGGTTAACCTTGTAGCTTGTTCCATCCGTAGCAACAGACCCTATGTCGGTATGTCTGCTGTCCATCATTGAATCATTATGGCCGAACTGTATAAACACATAATCGCCGCCGAATGCTTGATTCATGAGGTTTGTAAAGCTGTTATTAGCTTTGTAGGTTCTTGTGCTGGCACCCGGATATGCTCCGTTTACGATTTTCACGCCTGAATTAAAATATTGTCCGATTTCCATTCCCCAGCCTTCCTGAGGAGCATAATTCGCGGCGTAGTTGCTGCAAGTTGAATCACCGGCAAGGAAAATAGTAGGCGTTGCGTTAACTGTTCTGTTACCGGTAGTACAGCCGGCTACAATTTTTATACTGCTGATATAAAGTCCAAGGGCGTTGCCATTCAATATTCTGAAGTCCGCGTATGCCGGAGCGTCCTGCATATTAGCCAATACCGCGTTACCTATTGATACGCTTGCTGTTTTCCATGTCATTGAATTTGTTCTGGCCGTCATAGTTACACTCTGGTAATTCGAGCTTGCCGTATTATAATGAATTTCAATATTTCCTGTTCCTTCATCATAGTATGTTACATAAATAGTTGCAGTGCCGTCCTTGCTTCCATTCATATAGTAATTGTCAACGTCAAAGTAGAATATTTTATTTTTATTTGCGCCGCTTTGCACAAGCATAGGAGCCCATCTGCAGTTTACGCCATCTTTTACGGCATTTTCCGTATAGCTGTCCTGCGTATTATTTGTGTTTTCAAATAATTTTAAACCATCGTATACAGCACCCTCGCCAAGCGTTGAGGTTACTGTTTCATACTGTTTGTGGCTTACCTTTACATCCTTTAAGTACAATGGCTTGCTGCCGTCCGCCGAATACCCAGAGGTTCCGATTCTAAAGTCCTTTGAGCCGACAATGCCGTTCGCGAACATTGCGTCGGATATGCTGATTTTCTTTGTTATCCATGTGTCGGTAGCTGTTGCCGGTACCTGAACACTGCTGGTTCCTGAAACCGCGTTATATTCAAGATTAATCGTATCCGATTGCGGGTCAAGGAAGCTTCCATCGAAATATGTAAATTCTATATCGAGATTTCTGTCGGCCTTTATTCTTGCGTTATCGCTCGCTACAACAAAATTACTGTCCACATCAAATTCAAAGTATCTGCCTGTTGGAGCTTTGCCGCATTCCACGCCGGACATATTGTATTTTTCGGTTGTGTTTGTCTCGCCTGTGTCGCCCTGTGCGCTTCCCCATTTAAAATTCATATTATAGATATTGTTGATATTATCAAGAGGAGCAACAGCTGTTCCAGCCGAATAATCGCTTGTTCTGCAAGCCGACACTTTGTATATATACGTGTCTACTCCGCCCTCAATACGAAAGCTGTTATAGGTAAGCGGCTGAGAATTGATAAACTTCGCGTTTGTCAGCTTAAAGCATGCCGTTTTCCAAGTCTTAGTATCCGTTCTTGGGAACGAAACGGCTGATAACCCGCTTGCGTCTGTTGAGTTATATCTGATGCCCAATGCCGCCGTGCCTTGGTCAAAATATGTAACTTCCACCGTCACGTTTGTATCCGCGGCTGTAATAGCGTTTCTGTCCACCGCGAAATAGAACATTCCGGTTCTGTATCTGGTGCCGTCCGTACTAAGCTTTGTGGTCGATTTTCTGCAGCTTCTTCCGCCGATTTCCGCCGTTTCGGTATAGGAGTCGCTGTTTACGTTTGTAGTATTATCTGTGAATATCAAACCGTCATTTTTTACCGCCGGAACACTGTCAATTATACTGCTGAGCATTTTTGCTGTTTTCAGTTCGGCTGTTTTAACCTCGGTTGACGACCCGTCGCTGTAATTCGCTTTTACGCTGTATGTATAGGCTGTATCCGATTCCAGATTAAAGTCATTGTATTTTGCGCCTTCAAGTGTTGCAATTTCCTCTCCGTTTTTAAACAATGTATAATTTTCCAAACCGGTGGTGTTTGTAGGAACTACCCATTCAACACCCAAACTTCTGGCTGTGATGCTGGAAGCGTATAAATCCGAAATTTCTTTTGACTGTATTTTTGTTACCGCTACATTGGATATCCATGTGTTTTCTCCTCCTGAAATTCGGAAATCCATGTATGACAGCGCCGACGGAGCGACAAACTTCGCGTCTTGAAGAGTAACGCTTTCTGTTTTCCATGTTTTTGTATCTGTCCTTGTAGTAAGCGTTACATTTTTACAAACATCTCCCGCTACGTCGTTATATCCAATCTGTATTGATCCCCATCCTTCATCAAAATAAGTTACGTCTATTTTAACGTTGGTATCGGTGGAAGCCACATAATCCCTGTCCATTCTAAAATAGAACATGCCTACTCTGGTTCTTGTGGCTCCCTGTTTGATTGTTGCTTTTCTGCATTCCTTATCGTTATAAACAACTCTTTCGGTATATGAGTCCGCTTCAATATTATTATCATTTTCAAGGAAAGTCATTTTATTTTGCAGTGTAGTATGATTGAGTGCTGCATAAGCCGCCTCTGTTATGTTGGCTGTTCCTGTCATGCCGTCTGAAATACTTTCTTTCGCGTTGTAAGCCTTTACTGAATAAATATGCTCCCCATCCGCTGCAAGACCTGTGTCATTATATGTCGTCACTGTTGAAGCTACCCTTGCGATTTCCGTATTGTCCTTATAAATGATATAACCTGCAACATCTGTTTGGTTGTAAGTAGCTCTCCATGTGATATTCACAGTTCCGTCAGAGCTTGTTTTTACTGAAAGCATTTCCGGAGCTGTAGGCGGTATATCGTAAGGCTGCAATTTGCTTAAACTATCCCATAAATAAAATTTGTAGCTGTATTCAGTCAAATTGGGCACATTAACTCCGCATCCCAATGTGACAGTTCCGCCGCCTGCAATTTTTTGTGTGTCATAATTCATGCTTGAAATTTGATTGCTTCCTGCTTTATACAAAGCAACAATCAAAGTGGCGTCAGCTTCAGTGCTGTTTGGGTTTTGAACTTTAATTTCGGTTTTTGTATATCCCGCCGCCGACGCGCTGATTACTGTTTCAACGCTGTCTGCCACATTTTTAAAGACAGGGCTGCCTACGGTAAGATTGGTCGTTTCCACGGCGCTTGCAATGCCTATTGTTGATAATAGCATTGAACATACTATTAAAGCCGCCATGATTCCTTTTTTTAACGTCCTCATTTTACAACACTCCCATTCGTATATTTGTTAGCTTTATTATATTACCCGTTTTGCTTAAATGTAAATTGTCAGAATTATAAAAAAGCCTCTATTATGATGACAAAAACTAAAAACCTGTTACTTTTACATCACTTAAATACAGCCCCGCATCATCCGTTGTATTTATTCGGAAATCCGCATAATAAGGAGAATCCTGCCCGTTTTCAAATGAAGCGTCAATAAGAGAAAACGTTACTGTTTTCCAAGCGCCCGTGTTTGTTCTGATAATTGTATCAGCGCTTTTATAATATCTGTCTTTAGCGTTAGCGGAGCTAATCGCGGTAGTGTCGCTGCAATTGTACTGCAAAGTAATTTCACCTGTTCCCTCGTCAAAATAAGTTAATTTAATATCAGCCATGTTGAATTTACTTCCGTACATATATATATCATCTACATTAAAGTAAAAGCTTTTACCTTTTTCAGCAAATCTGCAGGCTTTGTCGCTTTTAATTGCCGGCGTATTATAACCATCTGTATCCGCATTGCTTAAAGCGGTCATTCCGCTTAATATATTTTCATCTTTCAAAACAGCGTTCACGCTTTGATACAGGCTTTGCACCGGCTCTCCCGGTTTGCTGACCTTAACCTTATAAATATAGGTATTTTCTCCGCCGGTAATCCTGAAATCGGAATTTGTTAAATCTTTTGCTTTTCTAAAGTTAGCGTCCGAAACTGTAAGTGAAGCTGTTTTCCATTCATTTGTTCCGGTACGCCGGATAAGGAAACCTTTTTGCGCGATAGACGTAATGGAATTGTATTCTATATAAATATCCGCAGTTCCCTCATCAAAATAAGTTACCTCAAACGCAGCATTTCTCTGGCTTTCATCTATCATCCCGCTGTTTACCGCAAAATAAAACATGCCAAGCCTGGTCCTGTCTGTCCCAACCTGTTTTGTTGCTTTTCTGCATTCCAATCCTCCGATTACTGCTTTCTCTGTATAAGAGTCAGACTGAATATTGGTGCTGTTATCAATAAAGCTCATATTCACGCTTTGAATATTATTTGTAAGGGTTATAGAAGGATTAGAATTTGTTTTTATGTTCAGCTTGGCAGCCGGAGAAACGGAATTGCTCACTCCGCAAAGTAAGCTTTGCGTTTTGTTTACACTGACTTCTGCGATATATGTATTTTCTCCGCCGAAAATTCTGAAATCGCTGTAGGTAAGCTCTCTCGGCGACTTAAACTCCGCGTTGGTTACAGAAACCTTTGCCGTTTTCCATGTGCCGGTGTTTGTCCGCTTTACAATCAGCACCTGTTCGGCGATTGAATTTATAGAATTATACTGCAGATAAATATCATTTGTACCCTCGTCAAAATACTTTACCGTCACATCTATATTTCTAGCGTTTACGTCCGCTACCATATCATCCGCCTTAAAATAAAACATTCCCAGCCGCGTTTTTTCAAGGCTGACCTGTTTTGTCGCTTTTCTGCACGGAACGCCGCCGATTTCAGCCTTTTCCGTATAGCTGTCCGCTAAAATATTGGTTGAATTATCAACAAAGCTTAGCCTAGACCCGAAAATAGGATCGGACAACACACAGTATCCTATAGCATTGTCATTTATTCCGACGCTTTTTTTGTCCGGCACAAGCCCTTCGTTATAAAAGGCTCGCACCTCATAATGATATTGCTTATTTTCCTCCAGCATACTGTCACGATATACGCAGTCTGTTACTCTTCCGATTTCAGCATCGTCCCGATAGACGATATAACCTTCATCAGACAGGTTTTTTGTAGGCTGCCAGCTTAAAATAATCTCGTTTGCGCCTGTGCGGACAGCTCTTAGTTTTTCAGGAGAAGTAGCGTTTAAATTGAAAGGCTTCGCCCCTTCAAGGTTGTTCCACAAAAAGCACCGGTAACCGTATTCATTAAGATTTGGCAGATTGACCCCGCAGCTTAACTGCGCTTTTGTTCCTCCGGCTATGCTCCGGCTTGAAAATGAAATTCCTTCCATTCTGTTTGTTTTATTATTATAAACAGCTGTAATAAGGCTGATATTTTTATTATCAGCGCCATTATTCTTAACAGTAGTTTCAGCGCTTATTAATCCCTCTTCAATTGAATTAAGTATTCTTTCCTGTCCGTTCTCCGTCTTTTTCAATATAACAGGACTTGCAAGGATATAATCGGATGAATTTGTAAATCCGTATTTTTCATCAGGCTCATCGCCTGTCTGCACTAAATCCGTAATATCCATCCAGCCTACTCCCAGGACATCCGTTATAGTAGAATTTACTGTTTTTGTTCTTGCTATCATGCTGAACGTGATTTTCGTGCCGTCCTGGCTAAACGCCGGATGCGGATGCCACGGATGATTAGCCCCCACCTGCACATTTGCCAAAAGATACGATTTTGACGTTTTAGAATCAATTAGTACAATATTTGTTCTTAGCTTGCCGTTTACGCTTGTTATAGGAGTGTCCGCGACAATCCATCTGCCGTCTGAGCTTGGGTTGCAGTGCCAGTATTTATAATCGTTATTTATATATTCCCTGTCCGTTCCGTCCTTTTTTATCCGTACTATACCGCTTCTGCCCACATTTTTAGGATATGTATATTTTACAAATACAATATTTTCACCGTCCGATGTCCAGTTTTCATGCCCCGATGTTTCTCCCGTAACCAGATTTTCCATATTGCTGTACTGTTTAAAAACGTTTTTTTCAATGCCGGTATTTCTGTTCATTACCCACAATCTGTCGAATATATCTGTTGTTGTTCCCTCATGGGCGAAAAATATTAAATCAGGATGCGCCGGATTTATCATGATATGATTTGTGATATTGTATGTTCCTGTGAACGCATGGTTAAGGCTTGTGTCCCATATCCCCGTTTTTGTGTCAAGCACCGGCAATAACCCCTGCTTGATTCCGCCGCAGTTAATGGAAACATACCGGCTGTCGTTGGTTGCCTGCACTCCCCATGGATTAGTTGCTCCGGCAGGATAGCTTGCGGCAGTTGTCTGCTCATATGTATCCATATTGATTTTACAAACTGTGTTTTTTATTTTGTTATTAAAAAACAGCGTGTTCCCGGGCGTAACATAAACGTCCGTCGTACCGGCGGAAACTCCTCCGTTTAAAGCCTTTGTCAGAGAGGTTTCTATATTGTATTCGTAAAGTATGTTATTGTCCGCGCCTCCGACTATAAAACGCTTATTGTCGCTGCACCATATCATTTGCGTAAAATAATTGCGGATAGTATTCTGACCGTTTAAATCCATATAATGAATTGTCCTGCCGGACACAGCGTCAATAATGCTTTCGTTGTAAACGTTTCCCTCTGCGGCGGCGTTTATCGTCATCAGATAAACCAAAATAACCAATGCGAATATACCGATAAATTTATATAATTTCATTTTCCGCCCTCCAGTTGTTTTCTTTCAATATTATTATATAACCGGCAATTTAGTATGTAAATTGACATATACTTAAAAATGCCGCTATTGATGTGTCAAAATTATAAATAATGTCTTATAAACCTAAGGTTTTAATAATTTTGTCTATTTACTTTTACAGCGGCTTATTTTATAATAAAGACAAATCCGCAGAAATTTATACAGCCATGCGTATGGCAAAAATGGAGGTTATTATGAAAGTAAGCAAGAAATTTATAGCATTGATAATCAGTATTATATTTACATTATCACTTTTCGGCGCCTTTCAATGTTTGGGAGCGGCAGAAACAATTACTGCCGGTACTCCTGTCTTTTCAAAGGTTGACGGCGGAGTGGAAACCGTAGTATCTGCTCCCGAAAACGGTATGATTAACACAAGTATAAATGTTACCTACAATGCAGTGTTAACAAATTCTACTACAGCAACGTTAGTTGTAACGCTTCTTGATAAAGCTACCGGCAGGCTTATGGCTGCAGATTTTGATACAGAAACAATTGCCGGAGGCAGCACAGTGACTTTAAAAAAGGGCTTGCAGGTAACTGATATTGCAAGCAGTACATATAGATATTTCTTGTGGGACAGCCTTACCGGACGGGTTCCGTTAGAAAACAGCCCTCCTTCAATGCCCTCGAATTTATCTATTTTGAATGTGACAACAGGTTCCACAGCTTTAAGCTGGAATAGTTCACTGGATGACAATAATTCAATAAAAGGCTACAACATCTACAGAGACGGAGAAAATGCAGGTTTTGCAACCGCAAATGAATTTACGGAAAAATATCTGGAGCAGGGACATAGCTATTATTATGAGGTTGAAGCGGTTGACTCTGAAGGGCTTGTTTCCGCACGGGCAGGAATATCCGCTAATACAAAGGCAATGGAAACCTGCACATTGACAGACCCTATTATTCAGAATCAGGTAACCTTTACGCTTAATACCGACAATACGCAGGCAGACAGCTACACAGAGCTTACCGAAAAAAGCGGCAGACAGTGCCGTACCGCTACAACCAAACCCCGCACGGATGGTACCGGAAGCAGAATAGGTATGTTTTATTTTAAAGTAGATCCGTCTTATATTAATTCAACAGTAAGCAATGTCGCAATTGAGATAACCTATTTTGACTCGGGTACAGGCAATATTACAATGCAGTATAACGCGGCGGACGATTCCGTAGCAAAATCTGTTACTATTGCCCAACGCACCGATACAAATAACTGGAAAACCGCGGGCATTGTGCTTACGGACGCTAAATTCACCAATCCGTCAGCGCTTACCTACAGCAGCTTCAGAATTTCCGGCGGCGACGGGTTCTGCATTTATAAGCTCGGGGTATGCAAGGCGGAGGATTATACAGCTCCCGGTGCAAGCGCGTCTTTAGGCGCCGTAACTGATTTAAATAAGCTTTCATACTGGTGGGAAAATGCCGGAGGAGACGCTAACACAACAGCGCCCTCAATTTATGAAGGAAAGGATTGCGGAGTTGCAATAACCGGTAAATACTTCGAATTTAATACCGATGATTTTTATATTTCAAAAACCGATAACATGGTATATATCAAAGTAACCTATTTTGACAGCGGCACAGATCCTTTATTACTCGAATATAACAGTACAACAAACGACTGCGCGGCAAAGGAAATCCCAATGACCGGAACAAATACCTGGAAAACGCAAACCGTTGCTTTAACGAACGCGGCGTTTCAGGGCAAACTGACAGGCGGCGACGCACGGGCAATTGACTTCAGGCTCAGCTTAAAATCAGCATTCAGCCCGCTATATATAAAAAATGTTTATGTAACAAAAGAAATTATTGATTACACATCAATAAAATCCGTATACTCCATAATGGGTGAGAACGGCGTTGACTTTGGTATATCCGTGTATGTTCCGTCCACCTCCAGCCCTGACAGCTACACGGCAAATGCGGTTAAGGCTGATAAAAACTGCCGGCTCGCGGGAAGCGGCAAAAACTTCTACTTCCTTGTAAACAACGATTTTATGAACGGAAGCCGCGATAATCAGGCAACCATCACAATCACCTATTTTGACGAAGGCACAAACGTGCTGAATATTCAATATAACTCAAGCGATACAAGCCTTGCGGGAGCGGATTCTGTTCCAAAGGGCAACACAAGATATTATAAAACAGCATACGTTACAACCCGCGCCAATACGCTGACCTGGAAAACCGCCTCCGTAACCATAAGCGACGCGGCGTTTGCAAATAAACAGGACGCTCCATCGTACGCGGATTTCAGAATTCCGGCAAACAGCACCAGCGGACTTTATATCAGTAAAATTCAAATCGACAAACCATAGAGAGCCATAGCTATTTTTAAGAATCAGAAAAAGGAAGAGGAATATATTACCGCTTCCTTTTTTCTGATTTTACGTTGACAACATGTTATAATTTTTGCTATAATAAAAACAGGGAACTGTCCGTTTTTTCGTACAGTAAAGTAATCCAAAAAAGGAGTTATTATGCAAGTAAAATTTAGCAAATATTCTAAAATAAAGATAAAGAAAAATCAGTTTATTATTTCATGGCTCATTTCCTATCTCGTTGTACTTATTATCCCTGTTATAAGCAACATATACATATACCAAAAGGCAGAAAACACCATTCGCGATGAGGCAAATCAGTCAAGCAGCCTTATGCTTGAAAAACTTCAAATGTCCGTAGACAGTATTCAATCGGATATAAACACTTTAGTTAGAATTACATCGACAAATTCATATTTGAAGCAATTGCTTAAGGTGACGAACGATACTCCCTTAACCGATTATTCCTATACTTTAATTTCGCTTGCCAATGATTTGCGGAACAATACATTATTCAATAAAAATATCAGCAATATTTACATACATTTTAATAATATCGACATGGCTGTAAGCCCGTATTATCTCGAGAAATCACACAACTTTTTTGATTATTTTTACAGCGGGGATACCGTGGATTACCAAAGCTGGTACAGCACCATACACAACCAGAATTATGCGAACTATATTTTAGTAAATCATGCAGATGGCTCAAAATCTATTGACTTTATATATCAAATTCCTCCGTATGAAACAAGCTTTGTCGACGCTTCATTAGTTATCCGTGTAGATGAGCAAACTCTTTTGCAAAACGCGCAAAGCTATGATAATTTGGACCAAAAAAGCATTTTTATTATAGATAAAAGCAATCAGATTATTATGTCAAAGGGCAGCACTGTAGCGGCTCCTCCGGTATACGAAACACTCCCTGATATTTTCGGGATAGCAAGTGATAAAGATTATGTTATCACGCACCAGACGTCTACAGCAAATAACTGGAAATACATTTCTGTTATACCAAAGTCGGTATTTTGGGCAAAGCTGGAGTTTGTACGCACCTTAAACTATATCAATTTGTTTATCTGCCTTATCGTCGGTGGTCTTTTGGGATATTACTTTACGTTAAAAAACTACAAACCCATCAGCAAGCTTGCGCAAATGTGCAAAAAATTAATCAAAGGAAATTCGGTTACTGATGAATATTCACTTATAGTTGAAACACTCCAGCATTATGAAAATCAAAACAAGGAATTAAAAGATATTAAAATTAAACAGGGCGCTTTTGAAAAAACCCTATTTTTCGAGAAACTGCTGCGGGGCGATATTGAAATTTCAAAACCGTCCGCGCCGGATGATTATAATATTAATTTTATATCGGACTATTTTGGGGTTGTTATATTTAAAATAAACAACTTAGAAATGCTTTTTTCCGATTCTCAAATTAATGCTAATGAAAAATTCGAGCTTATGCTTTTAATAATGAGTAATATTATTGAGGAAATGGTTGGCAAACAGCATAAGGGCTATGTTAGTGAAATAGACGGACAAATCGTTTGTATTATCAATTTTTATGAAAGCAGCCTTTCAACCTGGTCCGAGGATTTGCAGGTAATCATTGAAAATGCTAAAGAATTTATAGAAAGTAATTTCGAATTTTCCTTCTTTGCCTGCATGAGTAATGTACATAACGGTATAACAGGAATAAGCGAAGGGTATAGAGAAGCTGTGCAGGCACTGAGATATAAAACTTTTGTTAGCAGCAGTGATGTTGTATTTTACGATACAATAAACAATGACGATTCTTATGCCGATTCTCTCACTCTTTTTTCTTTAGAAAAGGAGAATCAGCTCATCAATTTTATTAACATGGGAGATTATCAGACTTCTAAGGAAATTGTTGAACATGTGCTTGAGAATTACCTGAAAACTTCAAATATAGATATGATAAGAATATTTATATTTGATTTGCTATCAGCTATATTAAAATCTATCAGCGCGGACGCCGCCTGAGGAGATAACATCAATGATTATTCTGATATATATGACCATATTACAGAAATTTTAAACTTTAAAACCATTAATGAGTTCAATAGGAAGTTGTTCAGCCTTTTGCAGAAAACCTGCAATATAAAGAAGGAAATAGCCGAAAAACGAAAAGCGGATTTAAAATCCATTTCCTCTGACCATGTGCATAAAGACCTAGTTAACGAAATCAAGGACTTTATTGATAAAAATTATAACAAAGAAGCCTTAAATATAGCAATGGTTGGCGATTATTTCAATATAACCCCGTACTACGCGTCCAATATCTTTAAGAAATCAGAGGGTCACGGTATGCTTGACTATATAGGAAAGGTACGGATAGAAAAGGCTAAAGAGCTTATGAACAGTGATGATTTTACGATTGAAGCTATTTCCCGGGAGGTTGGTTTCGCAAATGTCCGCACTTTTATGCGCGCTTTTGTTAAGTACGAAAACATAACCCCCGGAAAATATAAAGAAATGATTGGATATAAAAATAAAGCTTAACAGTAATATGGGGCGGTCTTTTACCGCCCCATTGACATTTTATAATTGTTTAAAACTCTGCAAGCGCTGCAATTGCTAGCCCCTGACCGTACAAAGTAGCGGTCAGCGGAATATTTTTATACGCCTCCTTGTCAGGCATAACCGGAGTGCCTGTTGAAACACCGTCTACCTCGCCGTTTTCACGAATATACCCTTTTACGCTCTCGATTCCCCTGCCGCAAAGCTCGTTATATGATTCTTCTATAATGCCCGCTTTAACCGCTTTTTTAATTCCGGCAATAATTCCGCTTGTTGCGGAAACCTCGGTATAGGAGCTTTCATCATCTAAAACCGTACCAAAGGTGCCGTCCGCGCGCTGCACTTTCGCAAGCGCTTTTGAATGCTTCCTCACATACTCTTCTATTGCTCCTCGTCCTTCAAAATCGCCTAAGGTATTAAGAATTTCCATTGTACTGTAAATTATCCATGCGTTTGCTCTTCCCCAGTAAACACCGCTCATATGGTTTTTTAGGGCGCAGTTCCAGCCATGATAATAAAGGTTTGTTTTATCATCCGCAAGTAATTTATGATGGATTTGCAACTGTTTTACAGCAAAATCTGAGTATTTAGGATTTCCCAGTTTTCCGATTTTAGATAGAAAAATACAAACCATAAAAAGAGTATCTGCCCAGATCTGTTCGCTGAAACCTTCTACCGCTTCAGTAACAGTATGCTCCAACCCGCCTTCTCTTGTCAAGGGGGCTTCGTTTGTAATATATTCGGCGATATCTAAACATACCTTAAGATATTTTTCGTTTTTGGTTATTTTATATAGTTCTATTACAGTTAATAGCGGCGCGGTAGAATTGACAGTTTTTTTATCATAGGCATGGTCTAAAAACTTATCTGTCCAGTTAATTAAATAATCCAGATACTTCGGCTGCGCAGTTTTTTCATACGCGAGATAAACGCCGTACAGTCCCACTCCCGGCACCCAATCAAAGCTGCCCATATTCATATTCCAATCCGTATCATTAAAATCAACTATTCTGTCTGCGGTTCTTTGAATATAACTCATTTTATCCCTCATTCCGCCGCCCTGCTTGCGGCATTTTTCTTTTATAAACTAATTATAAGCTTAATATTTATTATTGTAAATTGACAATTATGCTAATTCTATTTTTATATATGACAAAATTATAAAATACAAAACGAATTTATATAATTCTATTGACATCCTTTAAAAAGGGTGCTAAAATAAAGTAAATTCAATTTACTATTAACGATTGGAGAGTTTTTTTATGGAAACAATCAGGCTTTGTGAAGGCTGGCTTTTATCGGAGCAAGGGCTTGCAGCCGGCGCGGAATGCGCGGAACTGATCGCAAGCGATAATAATTCCGACTGGATGGAGGTTTCCCTGCCCTGCGACGTACATATGCCTCTGATAAAGCGAGGTATCATTCCCGATCCTGTTATCGGCGATAATTGCTTTCAATCCGAATGGATTGAGGATAGATCGTGGTGGTTCAAACGTGAATTTGACGTACCGGCTGAATTGTATAGCCAAAATTATATAGAGCTTGTTATAGGAGGGTTAGATGCGGAGGCGGATATATTTTTAAACGGCTCACATTTATGCCATCATAAAAGCGCGTTTTACCCTTACTGCGAAGATGTAAAGAAATACTTAAAGCAAAGGAATAATCTGCTTTTAATAAGGCTTACAACGGGCGTTGACCGCTATTCCAAAATGGATATACGAAACTTTTGGGGCGCGGAGGAAAAGGTATACCATCGTGGCGACATGCGCAGGATTATGGTACGCAAACCGCAATACTGCTATGGATGGGACTGGGGTCCGCGCGCCGCGAGCTGCGGCATAACAGGCGATGTTACCTTGAACGGTTATAAACAATCAGCTTTAAGAGGCGCAAGGATATTTACCAAAAAACTCGATAAAAACGCAATAATGGGCGTTGATATTGAAATAGAAAATTTATGTGCCTATAAAACTGCAGAAGGCGACATAACCGTTGAAATCTTAAACGGCGGCAATATAGAGGCATCATTTACTAAGGAAGTGCTTCTAAGATCAGGAATAAACCATATTGAGGATGAATTTGAACTTAAAAATGCCAAATGGTGGTGGCCTAACGGCATGGGAAGTCAAAATTTGTATACCGCGAGAATTACCTTGAACAGCTCCGAAAACAAGGAAATTTTCTTTGGAGTAAGAACTGTTGAGCTTTGTATGGATAAAATAAATGAAGATGAGCGCGAATTTAAAATTACTGTCAACGGCGTAAAGACTTTTTGCAAGGGCGGTAACTGGATTCCCTGCGATTCTATTTACGCAAGGGTTACAGATGATAAAATAAAAAGGTTAATTGAAGAAGCAAAAGAAGCCAATTTCAATATGCTGCGGGTATGGGGCGGCGGACTTTACGAATTTGATTCATTTTATGAGGAATGTGACAAAAATGGTATTATGATATGGCATGATTTTATGTTCAGCTGTGCCATGTACCCCGATCATCTTGATTGGTTCAGCCGGCTGGCGGAATCAGAAATTAATTATCAAACTAAACGCCTGCGCAATCATCCATCCATTATTTTATGGAGCGGCTGTAATGAAAATAATATTAATATGCCAATGAAAATCGGTGATTATTACGGCGGTGCGAAAATATATAATTTAATTGCTCCCGAGCTTGTGCGCAAAAACTGCCCCGATATTCCCTATTGGAACGGTTCTCCATATGGCGGCGAGCCGTTTATTGGCGGAGATTTTCCTAATTATAAAATCGGCGACTGTCATTTTTGGGGAGAATGCACCATGAATCCTGATATGGAAAAACGTATAACCCCAGAAGAATATGACAAAATAACAGCGAAATTTATATCCGAGTACGGATATATCGGCCCTTGCTGCAAAACCTCTACATTTGAATATTACGGCAGTAAGGAAATTGATAAAACAAGCCTTATATGGTCTTTGCATACAAATACCTTTGAAAAATCAATGGTAGCTGCTGGTATACAGAAGCATTATGTAAACACGGAAAATCTTAGCCTGGACGAATATATATTATACGCCGGGCTGTGTCAGGGACTGATGTACGGCTATTCTCTGGAGGCAATCCGTATAAAACCGGACTGCGGCGGAAGCCTGTTTTGGATGTATAATGACTGCTGGGGTGAAGTAGGCTGGACAATTATTGATTATTACTTAAGAAGAAAGCCTTCCTATTATTTTGTAAAACGGTCATTTGAGCCCGTATTGCTGTCACTCAGAAAAGAAAATAACAGAGCTGTATTATTTATCTCCAATGATACCGGGGAGCCTTTGGAGATGGATTTATCTTATGGTTATATCAGCTTTGACGGAGCTGTGGAAAAAGCAGATACTAAAAAAATCGCAGTTTCTTCATTTTCAAGAACACTCGTCATGGAATTTGACATAGACCAATATGACACTGAGCGGGGCTGCGTATTTGTGAAAAGCAATAACCCTCTAGTTTTACCGGCTGTTTTGCGCACGGATGTGTTCAGAAATTCAAAACTGTCCGTTCCGAATTTAACCGTATTAAATATACAATACAATAATAAAAATACTGTATTTACCGTAAAAACCGATAAATTTGCTCATGCGGTTCATTTCAATTTACCGGATGGTACGCGTTTAAGCGATGAATACTTCGACCTTTTGCCGAACTTAGAAAGACAAATCACAATATATGATTACAGCCCAAGCGAAGAATATATCAAGGCTTACTCCATCAATAGCTAATAAAAACAGGGTATGGAAAAACACTTCCATACCCTGTTTTGACATATTAAATTAATCTTCCCTGTTTAGAATCTTTCCTATAACATTCCCAATTTTCTCAGCCATGCAAACAAAACCGTAATCATTCGGGTGTGTTGTATCAACTGAGCAGCAGTTTATATCTTTCCACAAACCTTCTCCGTCAATAAAATATACATTTTTATCCCCGCTTTTTACCGCGTTATTAAAGGTTTCCATTATGATTTCGCGCCTTGTATATCCATCGTTATTTTGTATATCAGGCTTTGAAACAAGTATAATCGGAAGCTCCGGATTTTGCCCCCGTATTCTTGTGAAAAATCTTTCATGTGTATCTTTAAGGAATTTTACATTCGGAGCATTATAGTCATAATCAAATACAAGCATGCTCATCTTCAGTGATGTTATGTAATCCGCTATAGTATCTTCTGCTCTGGCGCTGCCCGAAAACCCGAGATTTATAAAATCCGTATCAAATTTTCTTGATATTATAGCCTGATAGCTGTTTCCTGCTCTTGAAGCACAGCCTCCCTGTGTTATAGACGAACCGTAATACACAATAGGAATTTCAAACTTATACGGTTTCGGCTCTTTTACTGAGGCTGTTTTTTCCAGCCCGATAAAAAGCTCTGAAACATCATTATATAAAGGGAAATTTATCATTATTTCACGTTCGCGCATATCATGCAAATAAATTATTGATTCATAACCGCTTTGTACATCCTCGGGCGGTATAAAAGTTCCCATATACCCGTTATCCGCAAACATATCAAAGCCTGTAGTTCCTGTAAGCGGCATATGCGGAAATCTGCATACTGACGGCAATTTGCAGTTTATTGCGACATACGGAGAATTAGTTATAAATCTTACTCTTCCGCCCGAAGTATTTGAAGACAGTAAATGAACGCCGTCATTTACTGTCTTTGCAACACTTTCAGGCATTCTAGCAAATCCTTTTTCACGCATAAGTCCATGTATTTTAAATGGCATTGCTGTTGAATTGTAAAAAACAATATTTTGTTCTTTTATTTTTGTATCTACTCTTAGGTTTTTATCCGCTTCTGCTATATTCTTCATTCTCTTACCTCAAATCCTGCAAATGCAAAGGGCTGTATTTCCGAAAGGTACACTTTGCCTTCTTCCATTCTGCCTGTACAATTGATAAATGTAATATTCTTATACTCTTTTTCTAATTCCACTACAGGCTCCGGAATATTGTCCGCAAAAAAATTCCATATGCCTACAGCGAGCGCGGTGCGGCTGGCTTTACACATTACGTAAGTATCCGGATTCCCTGAAATGTATGCCGGAAGTTTTTTGCCTGACAGCCACTGTATATTATCAGCAATTTGTTTTGAACGCGTATACTGACGATAAAAATCTTCATGAGCAAAATAAGCGTCAAAAGTAAATACTAAAAATCGTTGCCCAGCCGCATTTTCATATATGTATGACGCAGGCAACCTTCCATTATCGCTTATAAAATAACTTTGTATTTCCGCTTTTTCATTTAATTCAACGCTGTATGCCTCAGGTGAATAAAAAAAGTTAATATATTCATTTTCTTTCACAAAATATTCTTCTTTAATTTTCACTTTTTCATGCCATGACTTAATTCCTGTATCTACGCCGTTTTGTTCAAGTATTCGCGCTGCTTGAGCGTCTATTATCAAACCATTTTCAAGCGCGCTTTCTGGAAGATATTTTGCATTTTCGCCAAAGGCAATTCCAGCCGTTCCAATACCTTCATATACAGTTGGTATTGAACAAGCCGCAAGCATTTTAGCTGCCGGAGAAAAGAACAAATCTGGTATTTTTGAAATTCCTATAAAATCTTTTGGAAGATCAGCGTTTTTCAGTTTATTCATGCTTTCATATATTCTTACACCGCAATGAATTTTATCTGAAAAACATTTATCAATTTCCTGATACAGCGGCTTATTTTTAACATGCCTTTCTGTATAACCCGTTTCATATACTACGCTTGAATAATAATCTATAGCATATTTTAATATGCCGTCAATAGATCCATCTGCCCTTAAGGCTGTATCAAAGCCTTCAAGATAATTTGCCGGAGTAGAAAATCTAGGCCTCGGATAAACGTCACCTTCACAAACGATTTCTATATCGTCATTTATCCAACTGCTTTCCATTCTTTCAAGCTCTATTACGTCCTGCAGGCGGTTTCCCCAGCCTTTGTTTACTGCCCAATATGGCGCTCCTATTAATCTTATAAACGGTTTTGTTTCCCCTGCAAGATGCTTTGCTATGGTAACCGAATCTGTTCCGTCAGTATCCCAAACAGACATACAAGAACATAGTCCTATTCGTATATCAGGATTAACCATATCAACGTTTCTACGTATTTCATCGGCAAATTCTATAAGCGATTCACCTAAACTGCTCAGCCATACGTCGCGATATTTATTCGCGCCGCCGGTAAACAGTTTCATTTCAAGGTTTTGACGAACTATATTTTCGCCAAGCTTTTCAGACATTTTCTTAAGATGAAGCGGGCAGGTGCAGCCGTATATAGTATCAATATAGCTGAAACGATAATCGTCGTCAAACAATATCATGTCAACTCCGCATTCTGCAATCTCCCGCATATATTTCCCTGCAAATTTTAAAAAATCTTTATCCAAAGGACATACTTGCTTTTCAGACTTACTGCCGTCAAATGAAGTTATATGAGTATATGAATTATCATCATTAATCATAAACGTCCATGTCCACGCGCAAACCTCATATCCGTTTTCTTTAAAAAATGTGCAATTATCTTTTAACTCCGCAAATTCCTGTTTTCTATCATTTTCATTTAATATATACGCGTCAAGAGCAAGGACTACTCTAACCGCATCTAATTTTTTCAGCTGCAGCAGAATGTCTTCACGTTTACTCCGTTTTAAATTTTTATGCAGCATCGGAACAGCGATTTGATACATGTCAGTACACCTCATCAATAATATGCTAATTAAAAACAAATCCGCCTATCAATAAAATCTTATTGTTTGTATTTTCCATTTGTCCAGTTCAATTTTTAATTGGTTATTCTTAATTTTCAGCCCTTTTTGAATTTGTCCGTCCAAGTCTATCGCTTGCGCATTTGTAATATTCCCTGGTAGATTGATAATAGCGGAGCTTTTTTCTTCGGACATATTGTAAACCCTTATTTCAAAACAGTCTTCATTTTTATTACCCGTGCTAAAAATAATACTGTCGCTTTTAATTTCTAAAAGAGAGTCATGTTTTTCCACTTTATCTCCTTTTGTATTTATACATACCTCGCCTGTCTGTATGAAATCCTGCCTTTTTTGAATATCAGCAAAGCCTGTATTTTTATCAAACGGCATTAATAAATAATTAAATTCAAGGTCGTCCAGTAATTGACCGCCTGTTTCACCGTTTGTCATTACTGTTTTGGAGAACGCTCTGAAAAGTGTTATAAACATATCTCCATTTCCGGTAACGCCGCACTCATGAAGCCCGCTTTCCGATATAAAAGCAAATCCACCGTTTTCATCTTTTTTGAGTACTATACCGCCCATCTGCTTTTCGAGAACTTCACATTCCTTCCATGTTTGTGTTGATAAATCAATATCAGTATTACGTTCAACAAAGCAGAATGGTTGGTTTGCATAATAATTTTTTGACTGAATACCGGTAGGCAGCTTAATGCGAAATCTGTGATCCTTAACATTGTTATTAATCTTTGTCTTAACTTTTACCCATCTTTCTCCTTTTGACAATGAGATAAAATGGATTATTTCAAATGGAATATAATTTTCACTTCTTTTTATGCCAAACGAATTATTTATAATACCATCAGGCAGCCTTAAGGTTTGCGTAACTTTAAACATAACGCGGTTTATATTATTTTCAATTTTTTCTATTACAGCCGCTGTATTGGTTATTATTTTATCACAGGCCGGATTTACATGATACCAGCCATCGCCGATTTCTCCGTCATTAATTGCCGTAAGTAAATCATCGTATTCTCTTTGCGTTATTTTATCATAAATATTAATACTTCCGTTTTGATTAATCCTTAGTTTTATAAATTCATTTTCAACAGAATTCTCGGTTTGAGATAACCGTTCCAGATATCTTGAAGAATTTTCATAAGGAACAATCATATATTCAGTTAATGCCGTAGCCTCAAGCTCTGCTTCAAATACAACTTTATAACTATCAACTTTAACTGCATTTTGATTATATATCCGTTTACATTTATTAGTTGTAATGTTACTGATACCATATGGCACTTCCGCGCCATATGCGTCGAATATTTTAAAGCTGCAAATCTGTTCGTATCCAAAGGGTTCCTGATATTTTTCCGGATAATCTGTTTCAAAGTCAATTGCAGCTTCAACAACTCTTTTATCCTTATATGGCAAAGGATTAAATATTTTAATTAGCTTGTTTTCGCCAATATCGCCGCGCATTGAATAACAAAACTCATCCATAATCTCACCGCAAATCATGTTTGCCTGATCAAAACGATACTCCATGTCTTTATGTACCTGATCAATACTGCATCCGCAGATTGAGTCATGCGGATGATTTTGCAGCAGATATTTGTTTGCCATATCCAAATAACTAATCGGTAAATTTACCAAATTAAAAGCATATAAAGGCGCAATCCACTTTTCAAGCTTAGCTTGCAGCCTGTCATTTGCTTGCTTAATCGGGAATCTGCTGGATAATGTATGTGTTATCAAATGTATGAAGCCTGCCTTTTGTTTCGCTGGCTCGTTTAATTCGCCGCGCTTTATTGTAAGCTTATCGGCAAGTGGAGTTAAAACGCTGCACATTTCCATTGCATTCGTATGATGAACTGACGCATCAGGATACAATTCTTTAATGATTTTAATATACCTTGAAGTGTCAGGGTGGTAAAATGTGTGGTCGACCGCGTCCATTAACATCAAAACTGGTATATTGCTGCGCTTTATTTCATAATCAACAAGCATTTTTATACGTTTCTTTAAAATCTCATCCGGTAAATCTCTTGTATCATTTTCTTGCTGAAGCACTTCACTGGTGAAATTACCATATCCGTTTTGATCAGCAAGTTTAAATGTTATTACATTAGTCCCGTCAATACCTTCCCAAATAAAATGCATCGGGGTTGTATGCTCATTCGTACCTCTGCCGAGTAAAGCATGCCTTATCCCCATTCCTTCAAAAATTTGCGGCATTTGAGCAATATGACCAAATATATCGCAGATATATCCGTACTTTAACGGCTCTGTTCCATATTTTCGGGCTTCCTTAAACCCTTTTTGCAGATTTTTAATCAAGCTTTCTCCCGATAGTAAAAATTCATCCGGCATACAATACCAAGGGCCAATTTGAAGCTTTCCGCTTTTGATTATATTTTCAAGTTTTGATTTATTTTGCGGCATTACTTCTAAATAATCCTCTAAGACTATTGTCTGTCCATCTAAATGAAACACGCCGTAATTTTCATTGTCTTCCAATCCTTTTATTAAGCCATCCATCATTTTAACTAATCTGAATCTAAAACCTTGAAATGTCTGATACCACTCTCTATCCCAATGTGTTCCCGAAAATAAATAAATATCCATACTTATTCTCCTTCATATATATAATCAAGCGCAGCAATTATACCTCTTTTTATATTGTCTGTCGGGATATTGTGTTTTTGGCAGAGTTTTAACGCGCCCAAAAGCCTATCCTTCGGTGCTAGCTTACGTTCAACATCACGTGCTACACGCCTTGTTGTATCCGACAAATACCTGTTTTTAAATCGGAATAGTAAATCATCAGCATAAGCTATAATTTCATCCTTCGGTTTATTAAACTCAAAATGCAAAGCAAGCGCCGACGAATACATGGCATTTTTCACGATTTCAAAAATTTCCTGATCCTCCATAGCTTGCCATATATAATCATAACCTTTTTTCATCCCTGTATATGCGGCAATTGCGTGCCCCATATTATGCAGATAAAGCTTTCTTTGTATATAAAATTCAAAGGGTTCACATGGAATCATATTTTTAATTTCCGGAATCTGATTTTTAAAGCCCGCTTTATCAACCGGAAGCACGCAGAATGGTTCCACCCATAATTTACTTATACAGCCCTCCTGCATTTCCTGAGTAATTACCGGCACCATACGTCCAACACTTGCTTCTACAAATCCAACATTATCCGCAGGCTGAATTAACTCTTTTAAATATGTATCAGCATGAATCAGGTTTTCGCAGATAATAATGTCAACACCTTTACCGCGGCTCTCCAGACCCTTTTTAATAATTGGAGCAATAAAAGGTAAAACCTTAACCCCCGCTGAAGTAAATATAATATCAGCGTCAGCGATTTCCGCAGCTGCGTTGTCGCTATGCACAGCACGCACATTTTGAATTTCAATTTCCTTTTGATAATCATTGCAGACAATTTTTATCGGATAAGAGTTTTTACTGTTTAGTTCATCTATCATTTGTCTATTAATATCTATAAAAACGGTTTCATATCCGCTCTCATACAATAACTGACCTAAAAATCCCCTGCCAATATTTCCTCCGCCATATACTACTGCTTTCTTCATCTTTTTATCCTCTTATCAGTAAATATATCTGATTCATCTCTGCTTTTTGTTGAAAATTCACTTATAACCGCACCCTCATCTCCGGCTTTAAACCAATGCTTTGTATTTGGGATCAGTGTGTACTGATCGCCCGGGTTTAATTCTATCTGATGAAAAACCGTATATTCTCCCCGCGGCGGGTTTACTGCTCTTGTACTTGTTTCTTCCCCTTCAATAAATAAATATACTCTCCCCCATCTGCAACGAAATGTTTCCTCCTTGCCTTCCTGTCCGCAGACAGGCGGATGAATGTGTTCCGGACAGGTTTGATTTGGAAATAGAACCATCTCTTTTGCGCAACAGCGCTGAGTATTAACATAGGTTAACAAAGTAAGTCCTGTATTTTCAAAATCATTAAGTCCAAAATCAGCAACCTCTATTTTATCTTTTTCTATGTCGGTTATTACTATTCCTGCTTTTTGAAAAAATTGTATTACCCTTTGTTTTATTTCGTTCATATTTTTGCCTCCATAAACTTTTTTATTTCTTCAAAGGATTTAATTCCTGTTGTTGCTCCCTTTTCCATAACACAATGTGACCCTACGGCATTTGCGAATTTTCCGCATTCAGTAAAACTCATATTTTTTGACATACCTGTTATAAATCCGGCGCAGAAACTGTCGCCCGCACCTGTGGTATCAACTGCAAGTACATCATAGGTTGGTATTATAATTCCATCAGCTTGTTTTGATTCTCTTAAATAACATCCATTTTTACCGTCTTTAATTACTACCTGTTTTGCACCATTTTCGAAAAACACATCGGCCATTTCCTTAACCCCTGTTTTGCCGGATAATTCTCTTGCCTCATCGATACTAGGCATAAACACATCAACATATGGTAAACACGGCTTAATTATATTCATCCATCGGCCCTTACTGTCCCACGCCAAATCCAAAACAGTTATTTTTCCTAATTCTTTTACTTTTTTAAGCACTTTTGCGCAAGGCTCGCCATCAAATGAGTCCATAAGCATAGCGCCTGCTATAAATACAATTTTTGATTTATGGATAATATCCCAATTAACATCATCCATACAATATGTATTATTCGCGCCGGGGCAATGCAAAAAGGAACGCTCCCCCGAGCTTGATGATATTACAACAGATGCCGAAGTCTGCGTTTTTTCATCAATAACAATACCATCGCAATCAACATTATATCGTTTTAATTCGCCTAAAAGAAATTCACCGAACTTATCCTTGCCTACCTTGCCTAATACCGCTGTTTTTAAGCCGATTTTCTGCATATCAATTCCGGCACTCATAGCACATCCGCCGCTATAAATTTCAATGCTGTCCACACGTTCTAATTTACCTGATTCAGGCATTTTTTCTACTGGTTTTGTAATAACATCAGCAACTAAAATTCCAATACACGCAATATCAAACATTTAAGCGCCCCCTTAGTAAATTCATTTTACTATTATAATATAACATTTTGTTTAAAAAGTCAATAGTAAATTCATTATATTTATGATAAAATATTTTTAGGTGATAGTTTGAAAGAAACCGTATATTCTTCCAAACTAACCAAATTAACGTCGCCTGCCATATGTTTGCGAAAGCGTATATTCGCAATCAGGCAGAAGCGAAATTTAAGCTCTTTTCATTCCTCTGCAAAACCGCGGATGAAAAGAGAAAAATTTTATATTCTTATGTGCCGCCGGTTTTAGCGGTGGAATGGAGCTTAAAATGAGAGGAAAAAATCAGGAAGAAAATAAAAAGATTAATAAAAATTTAATATTAAAATTATTGATAACCAATAAAAATCTTTCAAGGATTACTCTATCTCAACTCACAGGACTTACAAAAATGGCTGTTTCTAATATTGTAAGTGAATTAATTGAGGAGGGTAGTGTTACCGAGCTTGGAATTGGAGATACATCAATCGGCCGCAAACCTGTTTTATTGCAAATCGTTCCGCATTCGCGAATTTTTGCGGGGATGTATATTTCCAGAATAAATATTATGAGCTTTCTCGGTGATATAACAGGTGAAATTTGGAATGAATATACCCTACCGTTGAATCACGAAACACAAAATTCATTTGAAGAAAAATTTCTTGAAGCTTTTGATTTTCAATATCGAACTGCAAAAGAAATTACAGCTGTGGGAGTCTCCTGTATTGGTCCGCTAAGCAGCAGCAATGGTATTATAATAAATCCTCCGAACTTTTATGGTCTTAAGAATATAAATATATTTTCTATCCTTAAGGATTACCATCTTCCAATATATCTTGAAAATGATATGAACACCTCTGCCATAGCGGAAAAATATTTCGGGTATGCTAAAAACATAGACAATTATATCTATGTCGGAGTAACAAAAGGAATAGGTTCAGGAATTGTAGCAAATGGCAGGCTATATACAGGGGAATCCGGCTTTAGCGGAGAAATCGGTCATATAACGGTCGACGCTTTAGGAAAAACCTGCTCATGTGGTAATACCGGATGCCTTGAGCTTTATATTCCTCCTATTAAGCAGTGGAATGATACAAATATACAAACCATATGTAATTATTTAGGGGCGGCTCTCACTACGATCGCAAATCTATTTGACCCTCACGCAATCTATCTTGGCCATGAAATCGCTAATTTTAACGGCATCGAACATACGCTTGAAACACTTTTAAACCAAAGAATAATTACCTCAAAATATAAAAGCATACCGGTACGGATGTCTAAATTCGGCGACAACTCCCCCATTTACGGTGCAATTGCCTATGCGGTTGAGCAAATACTACATCAATAATAGACTGTATTTTATTCAAAAAAAATAATCCGCCATAAAAGCAGATTATCTTTGATTTATATGTGGTGGGCACAACAGGGCTCGAACCTGTGACCCTCTGCTTGTAAGGCAGATGCTCTCCCAGCTGAGCTATGCGCCCACATATAAGTATATTAAATTTTGGTGACCCGTAGGGGATTCGAACCCCTGTTGCCGCCGTGAGAGGGCGGAGTCTTAGGCCACTTGACCAACGGGCCATAAGCTCTAACTTTACTTATAGATATATAAGTAAAGTTTATTTAAAAAAAGTTTTTTTACCTTATTTTTTTTCAAAAATAAACCTGTTGTCGGCTGACAGTATCCCATCAGCCGACTAGTTGGTAGCGGCGAATGGATTTGAACCATCGACCTAACGGGTATGAACCGTTTGCTCTAGCCAGCTGAGCTACACCGCCATATTGTGTCCGGCAACGACCTACTTTCCCAGGCAGTCGCCCACCAAGTATCATCGGCACTATGGAGCTTAACTTCCGTGTTCGGTATGGGAACGGGTGGATCCTCCATGTCATTATCACCGGACTG
>Ga0209373_10000551_pt1 | contig 59248 bp, 53 predicted proteins | sample Higcelweek5metaG_FD_187173 | JGI IMG/M metagenome (GOLD analysis project Ga0209373, IMG submission 187173) | Freshwater pond sediment microbial communities from the University of Edinburgh, under environmental carbon perturbations - High... | ecosystem: Environmental > Aquatic > Freshwater >... | reverse complement strand
CTTCGGAAAGTAATGTCCGCCAAAATTAACGGCAGACTGGCTACTCCGCTGAGGGTTGGACTTGGAATCTGGGGGAGATTACTATGAAAATTTATGCAACAATACTTATCTCCCATGTTTGAAGTCCGGATTCAATGCCGGAGGTCAACTATAGCTGTATATCGATATTTTTCAAGAGAAAAATAAATTGTGTGATGCGGGAGAATGAAATTTATTATACGATTGTATGAATAAATAATTTTTCAGGTCATGAAACGTGGAATATTTTGAGGCTGAAACCGCATCTTTCAAATGCAAAAAAACATTTCAACAGGAAAGACGAAAGAAAAAATAAAAATAATCATGACTGCAAAAAATTCAAAAGGCATTTGTAAGTCAAAAAAAACAGGTTCGAAAATGAAAAAAAACGGCTTTTTTACCATTTTTCTGACAAAAACCTCATTTTTTTCAAAAAAAACAGAAAAAAAATAAAAAAATATTTTGTAAATTCATTGATTGACAGTAAATTAAATTATCACCTTAACAAAGGAGGTTATCCACATGGCAACGAAAACTACCAAAAAGGCAGCCGCTCCTGCCAAGAAAGCCGTCGCTAAAGCCGCTCCTGCCAAGAAGGCCGCTCCTGCCAAGAAGGCCGCTCCTGTGAAGAAAGCCGCTCCTGCGAAGAAAGCCGCTCCCGCGAAGAAGGCTGCTCCTGCGAAGAAAGCTGCTCCTGCGAAGAAGGCCGCTGCTCCTGCGAAGAAGGCCGCTCCCGCGAAGAAAGCCGCTCCCGCGAAGAAAGCTGCAAAGAAATAACCTGCAAGTCAGTATTCTTGAGGATGCCGTCCAAATGGACGGCATCCTTTTTTATGCGTTCGTAACAGACGGAATATCGGCTGAATCGGGCGTAATTTTCAGGGAGTCAGGGGCTTTTCCGCCTTTCCCCTTCGATGCGGAGAGGGGAAGATAAAATTCAGACACTCGTTATTTTATTTGCGGAGAAGAATATTCAACATCCGTGCGAAAACTTGAGAGTGGGGGGCGCGGAATGGAAGACTCCGCGGAAAGCAGCGGGATGATGTTTTTTTTTCAGGTTTTCCCGCATCCAGCCGATCATGACAGGAGAGGAGTCGCAAGCGTAGAATTTTTCCATCGGGAATTTTTCCTGCGAATTCCTTCGAGAAAAAACGGTTTCGGAGTCGATAACGACAATTATCCGCTGATTTTTCAAATCCAATATTTTCCATATGATATCCGGGCGGATGGCTTCCAGACGGTTCGGATCGTTCAATTTCGCAAGTTTTCTCGGATCGAATTTCATGGAGCCTTCCATGTTTTTTCATAACGGTATTGAACGGGACTTCCGGGGAAAATGCTCCGGCCGCCCGAAAGAGTCAAACAGCGATCCGAAAAAGGGATCGTGAATTCATACTCACCTTCGGGGACTCAAAAACTTTTTCGTCCGGCTTGCATTTTTTTCCGCTTCCGGTTATATTGTCAACTTGATTAAAAAATAATAACAATAAAACAGGAGAACAGGATGAACCTGCTGCTGAAACAGTGCAGACTCATTTCCCCCGACCGGGAAATCGAAAACGCGTCGATCCTCATCGGGAACGGAGTCGTGAAGCGGATTTATACGGAAGGCGATGCGCTTCCTTCCGCGGACCGCGTCATGGATGTGAAGGGCGCGATGACCATGCCCGGTTTCATCGACGTCCATTGTCACGGGAAATCCGGTTTCGATTTCTGCGACGCCACGGACGAAGCCATGGAAACCATCGGCAAGGACAAGCTCAAGGAAGGCGTGACCTCGTTTCTGCCCACGACGCTGACACTGCCGGAGGACCTGCTGGTCCGTGCGCTTCAGACGGCTGCGAATTATGTGAAGAAGGGTGTCAAAGGGGTGAAGATTCCGGGCGTCCATCTGGAAGGTCCGTTCATCAACCCGAAATGCCTTGGGGCGCAGAATCCGGATTTCGTCCGCGAGCCGGATATTGAGATGGTCCGTCGTCTTGCCTCGGTCTTCCCGGTCAAAAAAGTTTCGTATGCGGTGGAGATGCCGCGCGGCGCGGAATTTGCGGCGGAACTTCTTTCCGAAGGGATCGTCCCTTCGTGTGTTCACAGCGCGGCAAAATTCGAAGAGTTCGAAGCGGCGCACAAACACGGCCTTCAGAACCTGACCCATTTCTGCAATCAGATGACCCCGCTGCACCACCGAGACATCGGACTGGTCGGCGCTGGACTTCTCTGCAAGGATGTCTTCATCGAGATGATCTGCGACAAACTCCATCTCTGCCCGGATATGATCCGTCTGGTGTTTGCTCTCAAGGATGTTGAGAAGATCCAGCTCATCACGGACGCCATGCGCGCGGCCGGAATGCCCGACGGCGAGTCCTCGCTCGGGGGTCTGCCCGTCATCGTCAAAGACGGTGCGGCGCGTCTTGCTTCCAACGGCGCCCTTGCCGGAAGCACACTCCAGATCTGCGACGCACTCCGTAACGTGCATGAAATTACCGGACTGCCCTTGAAGGAACTGATCAAGACGACCTCCTGGAATCAGGCGCAGGCGCTCGGTCTGGCGAACCTTGGAAAGATCGCTCCCGGATACGCGGCCGACATCGTGATTCTGGACGACCGTTTCAAAGTCAGGACGACGCTGGTGGACGGAGAAGTTCGTTATCAGGCGTAAAAATTTTCCTGAACACGGGGAAAGGGAATCCTTGCAGAAAAGGAACTTCCTTTCCTTTTTTTTACATTTCGATGCCGCGTTTCGGAGGGCGCCCCTTGGAATAATAGTGGCGGACGCATTGCATTTCGGTGACGAGGTCGGCGAGCGCGACTGCTTCGGGCGGAGCGTTTCGTCCGGTCAGGACCAGCTCCGTATCCCCGCATGGCATCCGCATCAGGGCAAGCAGCGATTCAAGCGGAAACAATCCGGCTTTCCACGCGCCGAGAATCTCATCGGCGACCACCAGATCATATTGTCCGGACCGGAGGGCGTCCGCCAGAGAATCGAGTGTCTTCCGGGCGAGGCGGATGTCTTCTTCCGGCGGTTCGCCGATGACAAAGCGTCCGCGTCCGCCGGAAACATACGTGAACTTTTCCGGCGCTTTTTCTTTGAGAAAGTTGATTTCCGAACTGGAGCCGTCCTTGATGAACTGGGCAAAAAAGACACGCAGTCCGGCGCCGAGGGCGCGGACCGCCAAGCCGGTTGCCGCGGTTGTTTTTCCCTTGCCGTCGCCTGTATAGATATGGATCATGGAGAGCCTTTCCTGGGAAAATATACGTCAAAGTCCGAAAAAATCCAGCCGCCGCCTTGAAAACAGACGGAAAAAAAGTAAGTTAAAGCGGCAATCACAACCACCCGGATCAAAGGATCATCATGTCGTTACTGGAAAAAATCGAAGAACTGAAGCAGACCGCTTCCGTCGAGATGGCAGCGTCACTGGACTCGCAGGGATTTCTGGCGGCTCCCGGCGAGAGCGTGGAAACCTATGCGGAAAGACTATTGAAAGAAGAAGAAAAGATACTTGCCTTCCGCGAAAAACTGTCGCGTGAAAAAGTCATGGAGCCTTACAAGGGACTGATCATCGACTCGTATTCCGAAATTTCCCCGGAGATTCTGGAGGAAGCCGCCGAAACCACCCGGAAAGCCTACGGTTTCGAGGTCAAATGGGTGCCCGGTTTTTTCCCGGTTCAGGGACTGGGAATGTTGTGGGGCGGCTGTTCCATCGGCAGCTTCGAAGAGATTCCCACCCTGTTCATCATCCGGAGGAGTTTTCAGACCAAGAAGCGTTTTTTCATTTATTCGCGCGAGGAGCTGACTTCGCATGAACTCTGTCACGTGGCGCGTTCTCCGCTGAACGACATTCCTTACGAGGAACATTTCGCGTATGCGATTTCGCACAGCGCCCTGCGGCGTTACAGCGGGAACTGTTTCAAATCGGAAAAGGATGCGTTGCTGTTCATCCTTCCGATGTTCCTGCTGCTGGCCATTCAGATCGGACGCACCACATGGTGGCCGGGCATTCCGGTCTGGCCGTTCTGGATTCTGGCGTTTGCGTGGCCAATTTTTCTGATCGTTTCCAACCAGTTTGCCCGCAAGCGGTACTTCCGGGCGGAGAAGGCGCTTGCACCGTATACGGACATGCCCGGCGCGGTTCTGTTCCGGTGCGCGTCGAAGGAGATCGACGAGCTGGCGGAACTTTCGGGAAATCCGGACGCGGTCAAGTCCTGGCTGGAAGGCCGGAAGGACAGCGAACTTCGCTGGAAGATCATCTTTCACCGTTTTTTCAACAAGAAGGAGGCATGACAAATGGCGGAACTCAAAGAACTGACGGCGTTCCTGAACGAAACGCTCTCGATCGGGAAATTCACCGGAGACGCCTCCAACAACGGCCTTCAATTTGAGGGCGCGCGCGAGGTGACGAAAGCCCTGTTCGCGGTCGATGCCTCCAACGCACTTTTTTCCACGGCGGCGGATCTGGATGCCGACTTCATTTTCGTGCATCACGGAATCAGCTGGGGATCGTCGCTGAAACGGATCGTGTCGCTGGATTCCCGGCGCATTTCGATGCTTGCGGGGAATTCGATGTCGCTGTATGCCGTACACCTGCCGCTGGACGCGCATCCGGAATTCGGACACAACGCCCTGCTGTCCGACATGCTGAACCTTGCCGACCGTCAGCCTTATGCCGAATACGAAGGATATTTTGTCGGGTTTGAGGGAACTCTGGAAAAGGCGATGAGCCTGAAGGACATGGGCGCCCTGTTCGACCGCACTCTTGCTTCGGAAGGACCTTACCGGATTTTCGGAGACCCGGCCCGGAAGGTGACCCGCGTCGGCGTGATTTCCGGAGGCGGGGCTTTTCCTGCGGCGTTCAGCGAGGCATATGAGCGCGGAATCGAGTGTCTGGTGACCGGAGAAATGGGGCACAGCGCCTGGCATTATGCGATGGAGTCGGGCGTTTCGGTGCTGTCGCTGGGGCATTACCGCTCCGAGACGCCCGGAGTGCTCGCAATGATGGAGCTGGTGAAGGAACGTTTCAATCTGAAGGCGGAATTCATCGATCTTCCCACCGGGATGTGATCACCCTTCCGTGACTTCGTCGAAGACCCGCACATAATCCACGACGAAGGCGTCGGGAAGGACCGCCTTCGTCAACTCTTCGGACGGTTTGTTTCCGGCGCGGTATCCAATGCATTCGGTGGAGAGCAGGATGAACTGTTCCCGCTGCGAGACGGGGCCGTTCACCCGGTTCACTTCCTTGCCGTCGACATAATAGATATAGGCGTCTTTCCGCCATTCCAGACCGAACACGTGATATCCGTACGGAGTGTCATCGACGGTCATTATGGAGGGCTTGGAATTCTGATGATCCACGCCGTATCCGTTCCAGTGGTTGCAGCTGCTGACGACGTTGTCCCTTGTGAAGTTTTCCATGATGTCCACTTCGACCCCGGATTCTTCCGGATTCAGGGTCGACCCGATGCAGGGGGACTGGAGCCAGAACGCAGACCACCAGCCGGGCTGTTTCTGGAGCTTGCAGCGGACTTCGTAATAGCCGAACTTGTGCATGAATTTCGGCTGCTGAATCCTGGCGATCGGCCAGACGATCTTTCCTTTTTCGAAACAGCAGGTATCGCCGGGGCGGTCCAGAAAATTGGAACCGGTCTGAAGCTGGGAAGAGAAATATTGTCCATCCTTTTCGATCAGGAACAATTCCAGATTCCCTTTGCCGTCGAGACGTGCGCCCTCGTCGGTGTAGGTGGTATGTCTCTGCTGCATGAGATGAAGGCGGAAGTCCCACTTGGAGCGGTCCAGTGTGTCGCCGTCGAATTCATCATGCCAGACCAGTTTCCATTTTTTTCCGGAAGGCAGAAGGCTCGGAACATGTTTTTCCATGGTGAATGTCCTTTCTGGATTTTTGCCATGGAGATACAATGGTCCGTTCCGGGGAGAAGAACAATCTGTTTTTTGCCAAAAAAGGTTTGAATTTCTGCCAGAATGCTGTAATGTGACAGCAGAAAAGGAGATGCCATGATTACCCACATCGACCTCGGGTCGCTGAAACGCGAGATTCTTTTTCCCTATCCTGTCGCAAGCGCCGGAGCCGTTCATTTCTACAAGGCGCCGCCCATGGAGGTCTGCTATACGACGCTCGAGGTGTGTCTACGTCTCTCTTCCGACCGTGATTTCGCCGTGGATATTGTCAACGGCGAGGAATGCCGGACACCGTATCCGCACGTATTCTACAAAGCGCCCGGCATCCGGAACTGTTATGTGGTGGACGACATGCGCGAAGCCGTTTTTTTCATCTATTCCGGCGAGGTCGCGGAGAAACTCCGCGAGGCCGGCCTGATTCCGGGGGAAGTTCTGCACCCGGTGGAGATTTCCGGAGAACTGGAGAAGCTGATCGGCCGTCTGAATGCCCTGCTGGCATGTTCCCGGGAATTTTCCGTGGCGGACAAAATCGATCTGGTCTGCTTTTCGATTCTGGAGGAGCTTCAATTCCGGCATCGTCTCCGGAGTGATGGAAAAGACGAGGTCCGGGAGAAGGTTCTGCACATTGCCTCCTTCATCCAGATGAATCCGGGGAGCGAATTCAGCATGGCGGAGCTGTCCAGGAATCACGGATTTTCGGAACGTTCATTTTTTCGCCACTGGGTGCGCTATATGGGAGAGACTCCCGCCCGGTATGTCCTGAAGATGAAACTGGAACGCGCCGCGTATCTGCTGTCCCGCACCGGAATGAGCGTGCGGGAGATCGGGGCTTTCCTCCGTTTCTGCGACGACAATTATTTCTCCACCCGCTTCAAAGCCCATTTTCATTGCACGCCCCGGGAGTATCGGGAAAAATTCCGCGGCTCCTGATTTGATTTTCCCCGTTTCCGGGGATACTTTACCTGATATTTGATTCATGAAAGGATTATCTTTGATATGGTTACTGTGAAATTCATCATGGAGGAAGGCTGTGCCGACCTCCGTCCGGCGAAAGCGCATGAGGACGACGCCGCCTATGATCTCCGTTCGCGTGTCGATGTTACCCTTCCGCCCGGGAAAGTGACATTGGTCCCGACCGGGCTGCGCATGGAGCTTCCCGTCGGATATGAGGCGCAGGTGCGTCCGCGCAGCGGACTGGCGCTCAAACATTCGATCGGCGTGCTGAATTCGCCGGGGACCATCGATGCCGGATATCGCGGAGAAGTCAGTTCGATTCTGTTCAACTTCGGCGACACGCCCTTCACGGTTCACCGGGGCGACCGCATTTCCCAGATGGTGATCGCCGCTCTGACGGAAGTCCGGATGGTCGAGGCGGAAAACCTGTCCGAAACGGAACGCGGCGCGGGCGGTTTCGGAAGTACCGGACACAAATAACAGAACGGACAATTTCCGTTCATTCGAGGAGGCATATGAGACTTCCGGCAATGCATTTTCGCTTGGGTTTTTATACGGGTGCAATTCTTCTGCCGCTCCTGATTTCCTCCTGCTCAATGATGCCCAGCGCCCATTACACGCTGGGCCCGGAGGATTCGGGAACGACACTTCGTCTGCGTACGGGCGACGAGTTCACCATTGTGCTGGAAAGCAATCCCACGACGGGTTATCTCTGGCGCTTTGCGGCGCCCTATGACGAGCTGATCATCATTCTGAAGGGGGATCAGTATATCTCTCCATCGGAAGATCTTTGCGGGGCGCCGGGGAAACGGAGCCTGACATTCATCGCGCAGGAATCGGGACGGACCGGCCTGAAACTGATCTATGTCCGCCCGTGGGAGAAGAACCAGCCTCCCGAAAAGGAATTCCACCTGATGATTCTGGTTTACAGCGACGACGATTCGGATGTCCAGAAAGGACCCCGCATGCGCCGCAACTCCAAAGGGGAACTTGTGCCGGACCGCAAGCGCTCGGTATGGGAGTGATTTTCCGGTCCGCCGTTCAGACGCCTTCGCGCGAAGGGTCCCAGATATATTTGTGAAGCTGGAGATTCAGCCTTGCCTTCGGCTTGTCGCGCAGCATCCACGCGGCGAGTTCGTCTGCCTTCAGGCTTCCGAATACCGGACTGAAAAGAATGTTGTCCGTCTGGCGGTCGAGCCGGAAACGGGCGATGGTGTCCAGTGCGAAGCGGTAGTCCCGTTCATCCGAGAGAACGAATTTGATTTCATCGATCGGCCGGACGGTGGAGAAATTCGGTTCGAACATCCGGGCGTGTTCTCCGCTGGATGGGGTTTTGAAGTCGATGATCCGGATGACTCCGGACGGAAGAATCGAAAGGTCGCACGATCCGTTGGTTTCGATCAGAACACGGCGGCGGTCCTTCAGCAAGAGCTCGGAAAGTTGGACGACGCCGTCTTGCTGGAGCATGGGTTCGCCTCCGGTGATTTCAACCAGATTCAGCCCTGACGCGGCGACTTTTTCCGCCAGTTCTTCCGGGGAGACGCGGACGGCGTGTTCACGGGTCTGCGCCCGCTTTGTGTCGCAGTAGGAACAGCGCAGATTGCATTCCGCCAGCCGGATGAAGAAGCAGGGCAGGCCGGCATGCGTGGACTCTCCCTGAATGCTGGCGAAAGTCTCATAAATATTCAGGAAAGGCCTGTTCATTTCCTTGCGGGCCCTGCGGGATGATGAACCCACAGCCGGGTCGGTTTCCAGCCGAAGAACCCTTTGGTGAAACGTATGGCCACTTCCGGGCGGGTGAGCACCCCGGAGTAGGCCAGGGTGGCGCTGAAGGCATAGGCGACGGTATCGCTCACCGGCAGAATAAACCCTGCGTTGTAGTGGAAAGCGCCTTCCTCGAGCGTGGTGTAAGCCTTCTTTTCCTCGTCGAACGGAACCGGAAGCTGGGGATCGCGGACGAACGGACTGCGTTCCGGAGGAACCGCGTCCTTATTCAATTTTTCGTCGTAAAAATTTCGGTCGGAACCCGGCGCGGGGTAACAGAAGCGGACTTTTTCATGTCTGCGGACTCCGGCGGGAAGCTGAAACGCGAAGAGATTGTGCAGCACGATCTTGGAGATTTCGCTGCGGTCTTCCGGAGTGATCTCCTGAAGGGTCATATAGGGCAGGGGGATGATTTCCGAACTGACATCCGTGGAGAGAATTCTGCCGTTGCGGTCGAGGTTGAAAGAGAGGATCGAAAGCATGGCCCGGTTGTTTCCGGCGTTGGCCATGAGGGGCGCCACGGAGAAGGAGAAGCGCACCTGGGAATTCGGAGCGGAAGAAATTTGTGTGAGGGTGAGGTCGGAACGTGAAAGAACCAGCGTTCCTTTTTCTGCCTGAAAACGTTCTTTCCGCCAGTCCGTATAAGGATTTCTGGGAGACGTATGAAGCGGCGGAGCGGTTACGGTTTCCCATGTCATGGAACCTTTGTCGATCTGGGCGAAAAGGGATTGCTGAAGGTTGCTCAGCGTGCTGAAGTTCGGGAGGGGATTCTGCAAATCGGCCATTTTTGCCGCGGAAACCGTCAGGGTCGGAACGGTGTCCCCCTGCGGAACGCCTCCCCGCAGCGAAATGAGGACAATATCGCCGTTCTCCTGTTTGGAGTCCGCCACGTAGGCTTCGAAAATATACATGTGCCGCTGGGTCTGTGACGGAAGAAAGAGCAGCCGGACCGGCAGCAGGTTCCCTTTCCGCGCCCATTCGCTGTCCGCACCGAAGAATTCCCGGTAGCGTCCGGGATTCTCCACCTGGAAACGGCGGTTTTCCAGAGTGTCTTCCAGATATTGGAGGAAAGCGACAGGCGCTTCCCTCGGATACAGGGCGGACTGGGTGTCCTTGTGGGAGACTTCACGTTCGGCGCACGAGCAGAGCGCGAGGAGAAAAACGACCATACCAAATGTTTTTAGAACTCGCACGGTAAAAACCTCCGTTGATGTTTTTCGGATATAACCCGCCAATATACCCCGCGGGCGATTCTTTTTCAAGCGGAAAACGATTTTCGAACCTGTCCGGAAACGCCGCGCCGGGCTACTGTGTCCGGAAGTAGCCGGAAAGACGTCCCCATGCCATCGCCAGATGGAAAAGGACTCTGGGGAGGTTCAGCAGAAACAGCGCCTGAAGCGCCCGGGCAAGCTGGAGTCCCGCGGAAAAAAAGGCGTGAAAAACCGAATATCCGTGCTTGCGGAGGACGCGTCCCGCACCGCATCCGTAGAGATAGCCGCGCCGCATTTTCCACGGTCCGTTGAAACAGGGGTGATGAACGGCCAGTCCGGGGCGGAATTCCAGACGACGCCCCTGTTCCAGCAGCGTCAGCAGGAAGTCGGTCTCCTCACCGGACCCGAAAAGGGTGCCGGAACCGACCCCGAGCGTTTCGTCGAACCGGGCGCAGTTTGATTTCGAGCGGATGAAAATGGAAATGGAGACCCCGCAGCGCCAGACGTTCCGTACGGTGATTCTCTGCGGAACAGTGGATTTGAAGCTTCCGAAAAGATGTCCTTCGGGATCGGTGACGAGGGTGGAAAGACCGTCCATTTCCGGGTCGGCGTCGAAGGCGTCGGCCACGGACCGGAGAATGCCCGGCGGATACATGCAGTCGTCATCCGGAAACGCGATGATTTCCCCGGTGACTTGCGCAAGTCCGATATTGCGGGCGCGGGAGAGTCCGGGGGCGCTTCTGAACCGCCGGACCGGAAAGAGATTTTCATAGTCGCGGAGAATCGGGAGAAGGCGGTCGTCTGGATTCTGGTCCACCACGATGAGTTCGAACGGCGGCGCGTCGGTCTGGGCGGCAAGCGATCCGAGGAATTCACGGACCACCTGCTCCCGGTTGACGGTGCAGAGGATCAGGGAGAACTTCAGCATGAGTTTTTCTTTCTTTTCCTTCCGGAGCGCAGAACGGCGGTTTTCAGCTTCATGCGGAGAAAACCGTCCTTCGGAAACAGGACGTTCAGCAGGCGGTAGGCTCCCTTTGCGAACTTCACGAACTCCCGGTTTTCCCGGAGATAGCCGTTTTCTTCGAAAAGGGCAAGGATCAGCCGTTCGCGGTCCGGGGCGTGATCGAGCATCCATTGAACCGCGTCCGAGCGTCCGCCGGACGGCAGGCGCGTGAACCATTTATCCCAGAGAATCAGGCACTGTTCGCGTTCCGCCGCAAGGTAGGAATCCCGGTAGGGCGGCTGTTCCAGAAGGCCGTGCTTCTTGAGAAAACCCTGAATTCGGGTCAGGGCGTCCAGCACGGTGGCGGTCTTTTTGAACTTTTCGAAGTCGCATCGGGAAACGGCCGTGATCCCAGAGGCGACATTGTAGTTGTAATAATTTTTTTCGACCTTGATCATGGATTCCGCGTAGAAGGCGATCGGAAGGTAAAAACAGAAATCCTCCGCCATGATGCAATAGAAATCTCCGGTTTCGGACAGGGAGCGGCGGCAGAGGTCCATGCGGATCATTTTGAAACAGAGAGCCCAGTAATGGCCGCGGTCGACCATCAGGTCCTTCAGGACGGCGCCGTGGCCTCGGAGTTCTCCCGCGGGAGGCGTGATCCAGTTCCAGAGCTGTTTGCGGGAGCCGTCGGGAAGCAGGACGAATTCGTTCGTGCCGAAGTTGACGATGTCGGCGTTCTTCGCTTCGGCGAGCGCGAAAAGCTCTGCGGCGGTTTCCGGGAGGAACGTGTCGTCGGGATCAAGGAAGATCGCGTATTTTCCGCGCGCCTCGCGGATCGCCCGGTTACGCGCCATGAGGGTTCCCTGATTCTCCGGCTGGACAAAAAACCGGAGTCGCGGGTCGGCTGAGGCGCGTTCCTTCAGAATTTCGGGAGAACGGTCCGAGGAAGCATCGTCCACTGCGATCACCTCGATCTCGCGGAGGGTCTGGCCGAGGACGGAGTCCAGCGCCTCTTTCAGGGAGTCCGCCGCGTTGAAGACCGGCATGATGATGGAGACTTTCAGATCCTTATCCATTATTTTCGCCTCATTTGTTGAAGGGCGTCGCTGAATTTTTTGACGAAGAACCATTGCGGCGATTCTGTCGGAAGCAGACGCCGCAGAGGAGAGAAGAAGCATTCCGCCGCGGACACCCGCGCCTCCGGTGGTTCCGGGAACGGCGGGTTTTCCCCGGACAGCAGTTTTTCCGCGAAACCGGGCGCGAACGCGAAATATTCCCGGACGTATTTCTCCACTGCTTCCCGGTCATAGCGCTCCAGCATGAACGCCAGACATTTTGCGCGGTCTTCCGGGACCAAGCGTCCGGGCCAGCGCTCGAAAAGATACAGGAAATGCTCGCGTTCGCGATCTTCAAAGGCCTTCCGGTATTTTTCGAAGACGCCCTGTTTCCGGAGGAACTCCCGGACGCCGTTCAGCGCGGTGAAAAGAGTTGCGAAGCGCTGGAAGGCGGAAAAATCGATCTTCTGGGCATTGCAGATACCGGGGGTGATGAAATAATTGTAGTAGATCCGTCCATTCGCGACCAGTTTTTCCGCGAAGAACGATATTGCCGTGTATAAATAGAAATCTTCCGCCGCGATGCAGTATTCCCGGGGGATTTCAGCGGCGGCGCGGAGGAACAGTTCGCGGCGGATCAGTTTCAGACAGACGCTCCAGTTGTAGGCGTGTCGAAGGAATACTTCCTCGAAAACGGCCTGGCCCGTCAATGTGCGTTTCGTCGCGTCGATGGTTTTTGCGTAACGGTCCTTCGCGGGATTTTCTTCCAGCAGGCGGGCTCCGAAGGCGACGACGTCGGCGTGTTCTTTTTCCGCGAGGGCGAGAAGTTTTTCCATGGCATCCGGATCGAGCGTGTCATCGGCGTCTAGACACATCACATAACGGCCTTTCGCAACATCCAGACCGTTCAGGCGCGCCGTCAGGGTCCCTTGATTTTTCTCATGGGTGACGGCATGAATCCGGGAATCCTTCCGCAGATATCTGGCAATGACTTCGGCGGCGTTGTCCGGCGAGGCGTCGTTGATCACGATGACTTCGAAATCGGGATGCGTCTGAGCCCGGAGCGATTCCAGCGAACGCGGAAGAAAAGCCGCGTTCCGGCAGACTGGGATCAATACCGAAATATCCGGCTGCCGGGGAAGGGTCTGTGTTCCGGTGGATTCCGCCATGATGTTCTGCCTTTATTTAAATGGAAGACGTTTCATCAGATACCGCCCGGCGCGGAAGAAGAAATCGCGGCGGGGCGTTCCGGGCGGGAGGAAGCGGGATGCTAACGAGTCCAATACGCGGTAGAACGGAATGAAGGATGCTCCGCGTGTCGGAGGCGGCAGACAATACGGTTCGAAGTGATCCCGGTAATGGAACAGGGATTCCAGAATTCGCCGGGTCGGTGCGGAAGAAGTCTCCGCCGCCGGGCGCGGTTCCGAAAGTGAGCGGAACAGTGCATCCCATGCCTTCCCGATGGAATCCATGCCCGGGCGGGAAAAGGCAAGACTTTCCGATTTGTCGCCGGAAAGAACTTTCCGCAAGGATTCCGCCAGAGCATCCGGCAGTTTTCCCTTTGAGGAGAGGATCGGAATTCCGTATTCGGAAGCCGGGATCAGAATCCGCTGAAAGAGTTCCGGTTCGGCGGTCAGGACAATGGCCGCCGTTTCCGGAAGAAGCGTTCCGGAGTCGTCCGCACTGCGGACATATTCAATGGAATTCTTCAGTTTCAGCAGATCGATCAGATCGTTGAGTGCATGTTCCGCGCCCGAGGTGTGCCTGGTTCCGGGGAGCATCAGCAGTCGGTCCGGAAAATCTTTGGCGATCCGGCCCCATGCGCTGACGGCATCATGAATTTGCGAAGAATCCCCGAATTCTCCGAGCCAAAGGAGGTATTTCTCCGTCCGGGATGCGTCCGGGGGAAGTGGCGCGGGAACGGGCGCGACCGCGGTTCGTGTGCCCAGCGTCCGATAGCCTTCCCTTTCCGTTTCCCCGGGCGCGGCGACCGCGTCAGAGAAGGAGAGACAGCGCGTCCGGCAGAGAAAGTTTCCGAGCGTGGAGTCGGACAGATTGTCGAAACTTTCGCGCGGGACGGCGATGAAATTCAGCCCGGAGAGCTTGACCGCCAGAAGGTCGAACAGCAGAAAGGGCGATTCCGCCGCGCCGTGCACGAGGGTGTCGATGCCGTTTTCCGTGCGGAACTTTTCCCAGCAGGGAATTCGCGCCGCAAGAGTTTTTCGGGTGGAGTCCGCGAGAGGGAAGGGCATTTCGAGAAGGGAAACGCCTTCGGGCAGGGGCGGTTGTCCGCCTTCGTCCGGCGTGCCCGCGATGACCGTGACTTTCCATCCGGCGGATGTCCATTGACGCACCGTCTCCAGCATTCCGGACGCAAAATCGGAGTGCGCGAGAGAGTCGAGATACAGCCCGATGTGGCGGACCGGATTCGGGGGACGCTTCATCACTTCCGTATCTCCGAGGTAAGCGGCCAGATTGTCGGCGAATCCGAAGAAATAGTCGGTGAATGACCGGATCAGGCCGCCGTGGTCATAGTGGTCGCACATATAGGAGAAGGAGGCGGACCGTTCGCTTTCGATGAGCTTGTGTTCCCAGCGGTCGAGCAGATCGTTGATGATCTTCCGTTCCTGCTCCTGAAAGGCCATCCTGTATTGTTCAAAGACGCCCTGCGTCGTGAGGAAGCTCCGGACCGCGTTGAGGGCGGTGAAGACGGAACAGTTCCGTTCGAATCCTTTTGCCGTGACGAGAGAATATGCGCTGACCCCGATTTCGAGTCCGTAGTAGTAGCATTTCTTGAAGAGCGGCTCGTAGTGGGTTGCGAAGAAGGACATCATTGAGTAGAAGCAGAAATCCTCGGCCATGATGTAGTACCCGGGGGGCAGGGCGGCGGCGCCTTTGCGGCAGACTTCCGCGGCGAAGCATTTTCCGCAGATGTTCCAGCGGTAGAACTGATCGACGAAAGCTCCCTCGAAGACATTCTTTCCGAGCAGGGTTCCCTTGTGGGGAGCCAGCGCGCGTTCGACCTCGCGCGTGAAGGGGAGTTTCCGCTTGTGTTCGACGCGGACGTCGAATTCGAAATGGACGATGTCCGCCCCGGTGGATTTCGCCTTGGCGTAACAGGCGCGGGCGGTGTCGCGGTCGAGATAGTCGTCGGCGTCGAGGAAGATCAGGAATTCGCCGGTGGCGGCGGCGATGCCGGAGAGCCGGGCCGCGAGAATGCCGCCGTTTTTCTCATGGGTGACGACTCTGACGCGTGGATCCTGTTTCGCATAGTCGGCGAGCATCTCGGCGGCGTTGTCGGGCGAGGCGTCGTTGACCGTGACGATCTCGATTTCCTTGAGGGTCTGCCCGAGGACGCTTTCCATGCATCGCGGGAGATACTGTGCCGTATTGTAAACGGGAATCAGAATGGAAACTTTCGGTTGGGCTGTCATAGAGAAAAAGAGTTCCTGCTGTTGAGTTGGTTTTCAGGCATTGCGGGTCAGTTTATTATAACACTTCGCGAGCCATTTTGCAATTTTTTTCCGGGGTTTTTCGGGGATGGAGATACGGAAAAGTTTGTCCAGTTTCCGGAAGAAGGGAACGAAGGTTTCTCCGTCGGGCGCGGGCGGAATGAGATATTTCCGGGATTCCAGCTCATAGTCGTCCAGAGCCGAGAGGAGCCGGGCGGGAAGGGAAACGGGTTCCGGGGCGGGGTCCGCAAGAATTTTTTTGAGGATGTCCGGTCCTTCGGCGCAGAGGATCGCGCGGCATCCCCGGGAGCGGAACCAGACGGCGGAATCGGCGTCCGGCACGATCACTGCGTCGGAACGGCCGAGCAGGCGGTCGGAAATCAGCCAGCGGCGGAGTCCCCGGCTCCGGAGCTCCGACTCGAAGGCGTCCTTCCGGAAAGGAACGAATGCCGCGCCGGCAAGGCGAATCGCCAGAGAGTCCCAGAGAAAAGCGGTATCCGTGTCCCCGCAGAAGACAACAGCATCGAGTTTTTCGTTTTCGATGGTCTTGCGCCATGCTTCCCAGCGTTCCGTGGAATTCCCGTTGAAGCGGGGCAGACGGACAGCGCCGGGAATCTCCGTTTCCGTGAGAAAGAGATCGTGGGCGAAAAGACCGTTCCGGTCGTCGGGGTCGCGGGAGAAAAGCCCGATCCGGGAGACGTCTTTCGGAGAGGAATCGCTTGTCCGGGGACCGGTGATGAATTCGGCCAGTTCGGTATCGCTTTGGGCGAAGAAATCGGTGAAAGCGCGGTAAAGCGCCAGCGGGTCGTAGGACTGGAAGAGAAGGTCGAACGCCGCCTGACGGTCCTCCGGCGGGAGGTTGCGCCGCCAGCGGTGGACAAGGTCGCCCAGCATCTGGTCCTCCTGTTTGCGGAAGTCGTCCTGATATTTTTCGAAGACGCCGCGCGATTCCAGGAACCAGCGGACGGTTCGGCAGGCCGTGAAGATGGAGCATCTGCGGCGGAATCCGGCCAGGTCGATGGCCTGATAGGCGCTGACGCCCGCGTTCAGATAGTAGAGGTAGCCCGGATAGTCCAGCCCTTCGTAATGATGAGCATAAAAGGAAATGAGCGTGTAGAAACAGATATCTTCCGCCATCAGGTAATAGCCTTCGGGCAGAATGTCCGCGGCGTTGCGGCAAAGGTCGGTGCGGTAGAGTTTTCCCCAGACGGTCCAGCGGTAGGACTGTTTGCTGAAGGCCTGGTCGAAGATCTCTTTCTCCAGCAGAGTGCCCGGATAGGGCAGCAGTTTTTTCTCCGCGAGCCGGAGATGTTCCGGTTTCGCCGTGCCGCTTTCGTCGAAGACCCGGGTGGCGAAGTGAACGATGTCGGCTCCGGTTTCCTCCGCCTTGCCGACGGCCAGTTCCATGGCGCGTTCGGCCAGAAGGTCGTCGGCGTCGAGGAAGGTGACGTACGGGGCGTTGGCGGCGCGGATTCCGGAGACGCGCGCCGCCAGGATTCCGCCGTTCTTCTCATGGGTGACAATCCGAACGCGGGGGTCCTTCGCCGCATAGCCCTCAAGGATGTCCGCGGAATTGTCCGGCGAGGCGTCGTTGACCGCGATCACTTCGAGTTCCTTCAGGGATTGCGTGAGCACGCTGTCGAGACAGCGGGGGAGGTACTGGGCGGTATTGTAAACGGGAATGAGAATGGAAACTTTGGGAGAGTTCATCGAAGCTCCGCTTTTTACAGTTTTTTATCTTTGGTTTCGTGCCAGGGACGGATGCGGCGGTAGACCGAGCGGACCCCCCGCAGAAACCATCCGCAGAAGTGTCCCGTCCGTTGAAAGAGGGGGAACAGGATTTTTTTCTGTGCGGAATCTTCCGGGAAAAGTTCGCCGAGCAGCAGTTTCAGCTTGTAGGCGCGATGCATGATGGGCTCTTCCTCCAGATAGCGCTTCACGTAATGCTGCCGTTGACGGTCGGTGAAGTCCCTGTTGCCAAGACAGGTTTCCAGCCCGAAACAGAATTCCCTTCCGGCGAGCCGTTCATTTCGGAACTGCTGGGCAACATCGTCCGATGTCCGGAAGAGTCCCTCCGGATCGTCTCCCGTCTCCAGATGGGAAAGGAGAGCGTTCCAGCGCCGCTCAACGGCTTCGCTCCCGAAGGCTTCCAGGGAAGCATGGGCTTCCAGTCCGAGCTGTTTCAGCCGGGCGGGTTCGTCGAGAAGCTCCGAAACGGTCCGTGCCATTCCAAGCACGTCCTCCTTGCCGACCTGAACGCAGCCCATTCCGGGTTTTGCCGCCTCCAGATAGTTCATCTCAAAACAGACCGCCGGAATTCCATATGCCTTGGCTTCCATCAGAGTCATTGGGAAGCCTTCCACGACGGACGGCATCAGAAGGATGGAACTTTTCTTCAGATAATGGGAGACATCATTGGTGTAGCCGGGAAGCAGAACCGAACTCTCCAGTCCGGCTTCCTGAATCCGGCGGGTCAGGATGTCCCGATAGGAATCGGTGATGAATTCGCCCAGAAGGACAAGCCGTGCGTCCGGGTGCTTCCTCTGAACAAGTCCGAACACTTCCAGAACTGTTTCGACGCCTTTGTTCGGAGAGAGCCGCGCAATCAGGATCAGTGTCTTCGTGTCCAGCGGACTTAACGGACAGGAACGGGGATCGAAGGTCGGCGGATTTGGCATGAAGCAGGCGTGGACATTCCAGTCCGCCCACAGCTGGCGGTCCATCCCGGACAGGCATGTGACGGCATCGCAGGCCCCGTAGACCGTGTTCCTCCGGAAGAAGATTTCCGGATCGCCGCCGTAGAGAAAATAAGAGAATGTGCTGTGTTCCATGGCGATCGTGCGGATGCCCATTTCGCGCGCGGTCAGAAGATCGTAAAACATCAGATCCGAGGTATGGTCCAGACAAATGCAGGTGTCCGCCTGAAACTCCTTCAGTGCCAGTTCCATTTCAAACATGCGCGACTCTTTTTCCGTCGGGAGGACAATCCGTTTCACCTCGTGCGGACAGGGATAATCCAGCGGATTTCTCGGTTCGTTCGCAAGAAGAAGAACCTTCCTGCCCTGACGGACGAACTGCTGCATCAGGAGCGAGGCGCAGCGCTGGGACCCTCCCTTGCGGAGAATTCCGGAGGAGATTGCGATACGGTGAACGGGGGCTTTTGAGACGGGGCGTTTTTCAAGGACCAGATGCTTTATCCTGTCCGGGGCGTTTTCCAGAACGGCCTGAAACAGCAGCCGGTTGTCGTAGACCTGTGCCATTTCCGCCGCATCCGCACCCCAGTTTGTGCCTGATTTTCCCGTCATGCCCAGCAGTTCGGCATCGATGGCCGTCCGGAGGAGGCCGTTGATTTTCAAGCGCCATTGCTCGTCGGATTCGGAATGGGGGCGGCGAAGGGCATTCTCGGCGAAGGCGCGGACCGCCTGTCGGAAGGAGGAACCATCCATGTTCAGCGGGAGCGGTTCCGGAATCATTTCCGCCTGGGCGTAAAGGGAGGCGACGAGAGCGGCTTTGCCATCGGAAGGAACCCCACCGGAAAACTCCATGTCTGCACCCCTTTTTTCTGTTCAATTTGAAGCGTAATATACATGAAATACAGGCGGATGCAAGGATATGCGCCCGGTTTTCGGGTGAAAAGGCGTGAAAGAGTCCGATCCGGCCGCGGGTCTCAGGTCTGTGTGTCGAAGGTCGTGCCGCCCTCGGCTTCGAGTCTGGCCTGAAATTCCTTCTTGTCGCTTGCTTTCATATAGGCCTCTTCGGCGGAGATGACATCGTTGTTGAGGAATTCCATGAGGTTGTTGTCCATGGAGCACATGCCGCGTCCCTTGTTGGCCTCGATGATGGTGCGGATGTTGGAAATCTGGCCTTCGCGGATGGTGTTCGGGAGGGCGTCGGCCCAGAGAAGAATCTCAAGGCAGGCTACCCGGCCTCCGGCCTTTTTCCGGCAGAGGAGCTGGGAGACTACTCCACGGAGTGACTCCGCCAGAAGGGTGCGGATCTGCATCTGTTCGTTGGAGGGAAAGGCGTCGATGATGCGGTCCACGGTTTTGGGGGCGCTGTTGGTGTGAAGCGTGCTGAAGACCAGCATTCCCATGGAGGCGCAGGTGAGGCCGAGGCGGATGGTGTCGAGGTCGCGCATTTCACCGATGAGCACGATGTCGGGGTCCGACCTCATGGCGCTGCGAAGGGCGTTCGGGAACGAATGGCTGTGAATGCCGATTTCGCGGTGGACAATGGTGCAGTGCTTGTTCTTGTGCACGAACTCGATCGGGTTTTCGAGGGTGATGATGTGCTTGCTCTTGTTTTCGTTGATGTAGTCGACCATGGCTGCGAGCGTGGTGGATTTGCCGGACCCAGTGGGGCCGGTGACGAGGACCAGACCGCTTTTCGTGTTGCAGAGTTCCAGCAGGGTGTCCGGGAGGCTCAGATCCTTCATCGTCAGAATTTTGCTGGGGATCTGGCGGAGAACCGCGCCCATTCCGTGATAATTGTAGAGGAAGTTGCAGCGGAAGCGCGCCAGATTGGGGATTTCGTAGGCAAGGTCCATGTCGTGTTCTTTAAGGTAGATTTCCCAGCGGGATTCCGGCAGACAGATTTCCTTGAGCATTTTTTCCATGAAGTCGGCCGTGATGATTTCATCATCGGCGTTGACAATGCCGCCATGGACGCGGTATTTGGCGGGCTGCCCGATGGCAAGATGGAGGTCGGAGCCTTTTTTCTGGAGCATATCGGTCAGATATTTGTCAATGATAGGCATATTTCCATCCTCCTTTACTTAGCTTGTTGTTGTCTGGCCTGCGCGGCGGCGGCGAGTTTCTGGGCTTCGCGCTTGGCCATTTCCAGGTTGAGAAGCTGAATGACGGCGGGATCGCTCATATTGGCCAATGCGATTTCGTATGTGATGGTCCCGATCTTGTATTTTTCCAGTAGCGTGTTTTCAAGAGTGCACATGCCGCTTCTCTGTCCGATCTGCATGGTTCCGCGGAGCTGGAAGTTCTTGCCGTCCGCGATGATGCTGGCGACCGCCATGTTGTTGATGAGGATTTCATAGGCGATCGTGAGGTTTCCGTCCGCGGAGGGAATCAGTCTCTGGCAGACGATTCCGCGGAGACTGCCGGCGGTCATGGCGCGGATCTGCGGCTGCTGGTTCGGCGGGAATACGTCGAGCAGACGGTTCATCGTGTTGGCCGCGTCGCAGGTGTGAAGGGTTCCGATGACCAGGTGTCCCGTTTCAGCGGCGGTGATCGCATTTTCGATCGTTTCAAGGTCGAACATTTCACCGATGATAATAATATCCGGGTCTTCGCGCAGGGCCGCACGAAGCGCCCGGCTGTAACTGTTTGTATGGATTCCCACCTGCCGCTGGGTGATCTGGCATTTCTTGGATTCCTGAATGATCTCGATGGGATCCTCCACCGTGATGACGTGGTCTTCCCGTTTCCGGTTGGCAATATCCACAAGCGCGGCCAGCGTGGTCGTTTTTCCGCTCCCGATGGGGCCTGTCACCAGGATCAGCCCGTTGTTGAAGTCGATCAGCCGCCGGATGGTTTCCGCATCCTTCGGCAGGAATCCGAGTTCTTCCAGAGAACGGATTTCCTCGGGGATGATTCGATAACTGCCGGAAATCCCGTCTTTCTGATGCATCAGCGAGGCACGGAAACGGCTCTTGCGGAACTCAAGCGCAAAGTTCAGCTCGAGTTCATCTGCGAACTGCTTCTTCTGTTCTTCCGTGAGAAGGACCGTATTCAGGCGTTCGGCATATTCCGGGGTGATAAGCACGTCCGAGATCCGTTCGATGATCAGATTCCTGCGGACGAACGGACGGCTGTTCGCGGAAATATGGAGATCGCTCGCGCCGTAGTCGTTGAGCTGGAGGAGGAGGGACTTCATCATTTCGGCCAGCTGCTGGTCGTTGAGGTTCGTCATGATGTCGAAGCAGGGGAAACCGTTCCCGGCGACGTCCTGCGTGGAGACGATTCCATCCTTGGCGAATGACCCCGGCAGTTTGCCCGCGGCAATTTTCTTTGCGACGGTCTTCGGCCGTTTCTGTTCGGGTTCCTGAGCGGGTTCCGCGGCCTCCTGGGGGGAGTCCTGTTCCACCACCTGAATGAAAATGTCGGGAACCACTCCCGTGCCGGCCTGTTCCAGTGCGAAGTCGTAAACCTGCTGGATCATTCCCACCAGATTATTGGACTCTTCCTCGGTCATATTCGAGGCCATCCGCTCGAGGAGTGTCTGTGCGTAGGTCTGAAGAGGAGCATTTCCGCCGAGTTCATTATCGAGGCTGATCGCATCTTCCAGGGTGATCATTCCGTTATCAAGCAAGGCGCTGACGAACCATTGGACATCCAATTGCATATTCAGATCCTCCTCAAGTAACCAGAAAATTTTTAAACAGCCTCTCTCGTATGAACAATGTACGTGGCGGCGGAATGTTTGTCAAGAGGCGAAAGCAAAAAACATAGGGAGGCATGAAATAAAGAGGAAGGCCCGGAAGTATTTCTGTCTTTCTGAATGTTTTTCCGTCCGTTCAAAGTACAGTAAAAACCCGGTGAAACGGTTACGAAACACGCTTCACCGGGAATTGTATCAGAAACAGACGCCGAAAATCAGCGCTGAATCAGAATGCCGAGATGCTGCTGGATCATGGGCGAGAACTTGACGATCAGCGGAGTGAAGACGATCGCGACCATGCTCATGAGCTTGACCAGGATGTTCAAGGACGGACCGGCGGTATCCTTGCAGGGATCGCCGACCGTGTCGCCGATTACAGCCGCGGCATGGACCGGATTCTTGCTTCCGTCGGGCAGTCTTTTGCCGCCGTAGTTGCCTTTTTCAATGTGCTTCTTGGCATTGTCCCAGGCGCCGCCGGCGTTGTTGAGCATGCAAGCCAGGGAGAATCCGGCCGCGAGTCCGCCTGCGAGCAATCCCATGATACCGGCCACGCCGAGGATCAGCCCTGTGGCGAGCGGAACAATGATGGCGAGCAGGGAGGGGAGCATCATTTCACGCTGAGCGCCTTTGGTGGAGATTTCCACGCAGCGGGCGTAGTCGGGACGTTCTTTGCCTTCCATGATGCCGGGCTTTTCCTTGAATTGACGGCGGACTTCCTCCACCATGTTTCCGGCGGCGCGTCCGACCGCTTTCATGGTCAGGGCGCAGAAGATGAAGGCCATCATGGCGCCGATGAACATGCCGCAGAGGAGCAGCGGATTCATGATGTCGATGTGATACTCGGAAATGAAGACCTGAATGTTGTCGATGGCTTTGTCGTTGAGCTTGGCGAGTACTTCAGCGGACGCCAGTCCCATCTTGCGGGTCCAGACTTCGACTTCCTGGATTTCAGCCGCGAGGAGCGCCATGGCGGTCAGGGCGGCGGAGCCGATGGCAAAGCCCTTGCCCGTGGCGGCCGTGGTGTTGCCGAGCATGTCGAGAGCATCGGTACGCTCACGGACATGCGGGGGAAGTTTCGACATTTCGGCGTTGCCGCCGGCATTGTCGGCGATCGGGCCGTAAGCATCCGTCGCGAGCGTGATTCCGAGGGTGGCAAGCATGCCGACCGCGGCAAAACCGATTCCGTAGAGACCGTAGATGGTTCCCTGCGTGAAGCCGCCGGAGAACGCATAGGCGCAAATGATGGCGATCACAGTGGCAAGCACCGGAATGCCGGAAGAGAGCATGCCGAGCGCAAGGCCGTCGATGATCGTTGTGGCCGGACCCATCTGAGCCTGACCGGCCAATTCCTTGGTGGGTCTGTTTTCGTCGGAAGTGTAGTATTCCGTGGAATATCCGATCACGACACCGGCGACCAGACCGGCAACGATGGCACCGAAAATGCCCCATGTAATGACGTTAAGAAGAACCAGACCGGCGCAGGCGACAAGAATCAGAATGGAACTGCCCCATGTGCCGATACGCAGCGCACGCAGAAGGGTGCTCATGCTGGCGCCTTCTTTGCAGCGGACCGTGAAGATGCCGATGATCGAAAGAATGATGCCGATTCCGGCGACGATCATGGGAGCGTTGACGCGCACAACCATTTCCTGAGCGGAAATCGGGAGGGCCGCGCCGAGGGCCGCCGTCGCAAGGATGGCTCCGCAGTAGGACTCATAGAGGTCGGCGCCCATGCCGGCCACGTCGCCCACGTTGTCGCCCACGTTATCCGCGATGGTCGCCGGGTTGCGGGGATCGTCTTCCGGAATGCCCGCTTCCACTTTGCCGACCAGGTCGGCTCCAACGTCCGCCGCTTTCGTGTAGATGCCGCCGCCGACACGCGCGAAGAGCGCCTGGGTGGAGGCGCCCATTCCGAAGGTCAGCATTGTCGTGGTGATTTCCATCAGACGGTGGTCGGCAGTGATCGCTCCGGCTTTCACCAGCGGAATGCCGAGGAGGGTGAATCCGTTGGCCATGTGTTCGGGAGTGTAGACAATCTTGTCAAGGATGAAATACCATGCGGAGATGTCCAGCAGGCCGAAGCCGACCACGACCAGTCCCATGACCGCTCCGGAACGGAAGGCCACCTGAAGTCCGCGGTTCAAGCTTTCGCTCGCACCCTGGGCCGTACGGCTGGAGGCGGCGGTCGCCGTCTTCATACCGAGGAATCCGCACAGTCCGGAGAAGAAACCGCCGGTCAGGAACGCCACGGGAACGAAGGGGTTCTGGACTCCGATAGCCGCCAAAATGGCGAAAATGACAAAAAGAATCACAAACACCATGCCGACGCGGGAGTACTGCTGACGCAAATAGGCCATGGCTCCTTCCCGGACGTATCCGGCGATTTCTTCCATGGTCGCATTCCCTTTGGGGGCACTAATCATAAGGCGGTAGCAGATGAACGCGCCAATCAATGCCACAACCGCGCAGAGAGGCGCAATCCACCACATCGGTGTGATTCCGCTGGTGAAACCGGCCGCGGAAGCCGCTTTGCCGATGACCTCCTTACTCTGTGCGAACATTGGAAGCATTCCGGAACATAACATTCCTCCGGCAATCCATTTGTAAACAGCGGGTGTTTTCACTTTGCGTCAACCAATCCTTTCTTTGTTTTGGGATGTCTATAAGTAAAAAAACCAAAATCCTCACTCTATTACTATAATTGCCGGAATGAAAATTGCAAGAGAAAATATTAGTTTTTTGTAATCTGCGTTTGCTGGGAATCGGGTTTTGCTGGAAGCATTGCAGGGAATACAAACGAGTTGCAACATTCCAGAATAAAGAGAAAAAAAATTAGTTTTTTTTCTGCGCGGGCTTTGCAAAAACAGAAATGATCCGGGAAAAAGGGTCGGACCGGAATTTTCCGGAAAGAAAGCGGGGAAATAATAGAGAAGAGTATTTACTCTGCCGGAAACCCGGAGAGGGAGAACCGGAAACTTACCAGCGGACCAGCATGGCCCCTTTGCTCAATCCGGCGCCGACCGCGGCCAGAAGCAGAATCTGTCCGGGTTTCAGCAGTCCGCGTTCCCGCATGTCTGACAAGGCGATGCCGATGGTCGCCGCGCAGGTGTTGCCGTAGTCTTCCACGTTCCGGAAGACCCGGTCCGTCGGAATGCAGAGGCGTTCGGCTGTGGCATCCACAATCCGGATGTTCGCCTGATGCGGAACAAACCAGTCGATCTCGCTGGGAGTCAGACCCGCTCTTTCCAGCACGATGTTGGAACATTCGACCATGCCGGCGACAGCCAGTTTGAAAATCAGCTTTCCGTCCATGTGAAGAAACTGTTCTCTTTCATCCAGCAATGCGGGGGTGAGCGGAAGTCTCGAACCTCCACCGGGGAGAAGAAGACTGTCAAAATAAGCGCCGTCCGTCGCCAGGAATGCCGGTGAAATGGTATCGGGAGTATTTTGAAAATCATTTTCCAGAAGCAGTGCGGCCGCGCCGTCGCCGAAGAGAACACAGGTGTCTCGGTTTTCCCAGTCGACGATGGCGGACATCTTTTCGGACGCGACCACGAGGATGTAGCGGAGGGAAGGATTTCCTTTCATGATGCAACGGGCGTTTTCCAGCGAATAAACAAAACCGCTGCAGGCGGCCTGAATGTCGAAAGTGAACGCATTTTTCGCCCCGATTTTCTCCTGAACAAGACATGCGGAGGCGGGGAAGAGACATTCCGGCGATGTGGAACTCAGCAGGATCGCGCCGATTTCGGAAGGAGCAACCCCTGCTTCCTTCAGAACTTTTCTTGCTGCCTCGGCAGCCATGTCGGAGACTTGTTCCTCCGGAGCGGCGATATGACGCCGCCGGATTCCGGTTCTGGGATATATCCATTCGTCGCTGGTGCTCAGAAACTTGCTTAAGTCATCGTTTGTGAGAATTTTTTCCGGGACGTAAGAGCCGATATTTCGAATGCGGATTCCCATGACGCGTTCCTTCTATATTCTTTTGCCACCGTCTCCGACAGAATGAACGCAATCCGTTTTTGCCGTGCTAAGGACAAAACCAAGCAGCGCCATCCCTACTGTCGCAACGGGCCTGTCGCCGGGATTCGACCCTGCTGCTGAACTGAACTCCCGTCCCCGGGAAGAGACGTAAGACAGAAAACAAACACTCCTTCAACTGTCATGAGCGGCTCTGTTCGCGGAGCATCGCCCGGAACCGGCGGTCAAAGATAAGCTGCCCTTACTATAAAGACAACAAAAAAACCATGCCTTCGTAACAAATTCTAAAACAATCTTCATGCATTGAATGAGTTACGACGGATAGCCGATATTCAGCAATGGTGGGTATAACTGGGCTCGAACCAGTGACCTTCACGATGTCAACGTGACGCTCTAACCAACTGAGCTATACACCCTATTCTTGAGCGAACGGGGTATAATATAAGATCACTTTTCAGGTTTTCAAGGTCGGAAGCAAAAAAAACTCATTTTTCGACCAATTCGCCGTTTTCCCATTTCCGGTTCAGCAGATTGATGTTGATTTCAAGGACCGGATACAGCCAGACCATGTTCTCCGCATTGTCCTTGTTATTCCACTGCATGGCTTTCTTTTTGCCGTTGAGCGGAGTCAGCTGGATGGTTTCTTCCGTGCGCGAATATTTGCAGAGAACCACCGAGCCGGGATTCCTGAGTTTGCCGACAACGATGTCGCCGTCCTGCGCATATTCTCCGCCCGCCACCAACATCACGGTTCCGATGGGAAACATCGGACATAAGTCGCTGGAATCCACCTTCAATGCAAAATATGAATCTTTCACGGAATTTGCAAAAAAGGCAAACCGGTCGCCCAGACGTTTTGCATAGGCGGAGGCCGATTCAAGCGTGGAGTCGAACCCGAGAATTTCAGTGAAAGTGGCCAGCGGCGCCCGGTTGCTTTCCGCTTCGGACATTTTTCTTCTGTAGGGTTCCTGGTCTTCGCGGACCATATATCCGAAATGGCGGTCATCGGGTTCATTCATGAAGTTTTTGAGTTCACGGCGGATCTTCGACACCCAGATGTGCCCGCTGATGTTGGAGGTTTTTCCGCTTAACCAGAACAATACGGTGCTGTGTGCAATTCCAACGTGTTTGGCAAACTGGGAAGTGTTCCCATAGTGTTCGATCGCCAATTTCAGAGCATTCAATATTTCAGGCGTCAGTTTCATATTCGAAATCCTTTCTCTTTTCAAGTCTAATTTCAAGTTCGTATTATATGAGCTTTTCACAAAACTGAAATAAATCCTAAGCGCAGGATTGTTTCAGCCTTTCAATGCTCGATTCACGATATTTACAGAACAAACGCTTTCTAATTTATAATAGCATAGCAAAATGCAAAATCAACATTTTTTTTTCAATGAATCTTTTTTTTTTAATAATTTTTTTTGTTTCTTCCTTATGTTCGTTTCAATTCCATTTGAAACAGACAATTAAAAATGATGAAAGTTGTTGTTTTTTTCAAGGAATCTTTATTTCTTCCTTGCTTTCGTTTGAAATTCCGGTAAATTATTCCCCGCAGGAGTTAAAGAATATGAAAATTATTGACAAAAACAAACTGGACGAACTCGCCGGACTGGCTGTTCATGCACCCCGGAAAAGGACTCATTTCAATCTGCATGAATCTCTGGACGCACCGATCCAGCGCCTTTGTGTGACCGGAGAAAAGGAAACGGTTTTTCCTCCGCATCGTCACCGTGATAAATGGGAATTATCCATCATTCTGAAAGGCCGCGCACTGCTTGCAATTTATAATGAAGACGGTTCCGTAAAAGACTCTTTTGAAATGATACCGGGGGGAGGGGCTCTATCCGCTGTCGAGATTCCGGAGGGAATCTGGCACAACTATGTTTTTCTCGAATCCGGAACGACTCTTCTGGAGGTCAAGAAAGGACCGTTTGTCCCGATCTCTCCCGAAGACACCGCTCCGTTTTCCGGGATAACCCCCGCCTGAGAGGAATGTCCCCTTATGAACGACCGCGCTTCCGAAGTCCTTCTGCATGTGTGCTGTGCGCCTTGCGCATCCTCCTGTGTGGAACGGCTCCGGACGCAAGGACGGAAAGTCCGGCTGTTCTTTTCCAATTCAAATCTTTCCGACGAGGCCGAGTATGGCCGGCGCCTGGAATCGGTCCGGCGTCTGGCTGCCCTGACCCGGACGGAGCTGATCGAGGATCCTTATGACCATGGCGCCTGGCACGCGGCGCTTTCCGCTTCGCTTCCGCAGTACGGGCAATATCCGGAGGGGGGCGAACGCTGCCGGTTCTGTTTTTCCTTTTCCCTGGAACGGGCCGCCGGATATGCCCGGCTGAACGCCATGAACTTCACCACTTCCCTGACGGTAAGTCCTCACAAAAATTCGAAGCTTATTTTTCAGGTCGGTTCCCGATGGTCCTTTTTCGAAGCCATTGATTTCAAGAAGGATGACGGTTTCCGGCGTTCCATCGAGCTGTCCGGAATCCATGGATTTTACCGGCAGGATTTCTGCGGCTGCGAATTCTCACGAAAAAACAGGAAGGTTTCATGACTCGGATCAAAAAGATATTTCTTCTGGCCTTTTCCCTTTTATTCATTGGAATTCTTCTCGGCGCTGTCTGCTTCCTGCTTTATAACTACAGGAAATGGCAGCTTCTGATGCCGTCCACTCCGCCGGACAGGAATATCGAAACCATCCGGAAGGACTTCCGGAAGTTCAAGAGTTTTTCCCGTTTCGAATTTTCGGAACTGGTTCCGCTTCAACTGCGTTCCGAAGACGAACCGCTCATTGCCGAATATGAATTGGATCGGAAAGAGCTGGGGGAACTGAGACTGCCTGCCTATTGGAATTTGAACATAGCCGCACTCCGAAGCAGAACGTTTCCCATCCGGGTAGGAATGAAAAACAAGGTCCTTTCCTTCAGCGGCCCGATCCGGCGGGGATACTATGAAATCCGTACGGAACCGTTCCTCAACTACGGTGCGGCGGATTATCTCATGACTGTCTCCGTTTCCGGGAAAGGAAAACTCCGGATGGGCAGTTACGGTTACGGACAGGAATACACCGGGGATTTCCGGGAAATCATCTGCAATTATAAAGAACCTGTTTCGTTTCTCAAGTCGGTCACTGTTGCGGAGAAGCCGGGAATTCAGACTTTCAGTTTTGCGCTTTCTTTTGTGGGAGAACTGAAAGTTTCCGACCTTCAGGTTTATGTCGTACCGAGAACACGGCCGGAATGTTCTTTTGCCGAAGGGGAGCTTCTGGAAGTCAGTCCTCTGCCGCCGCCGGAAAAGTCGGATTATCCGAATTGTCACTTTACCGCCAAACTCCGGGTGAACGGCATTTTTTCGGGTGAACCGCTCCAGAAACAAATCCAGCTGGTCGTTCCGGGATTTCAGAACAAGAAACTTCTTCCCGCGGCCTCCCTGAAAAAAGGGGATCGGGTCCGGGTTTCAGTGGTTCCTTTCGAGAAGGCAGCGCAGGAAGAGAAGTCGGTCCAGCAGGCCGATGCGCTGGAAGATTTCAACCTTCACAGTTATTTTGCATTTTCCATGAGCAGGATTCCCGAATTTCAGAAGGTTTATCCCGGAATCCCGGTTCTGGACGATGCCGGAGAATCCGAGGCTCTCGGGAAACCGGTGAATCCGCCCCTGTCCAAAGAGTCCCTCGACGCCAAACGGCGTTTTGTCCGGACGGAACTGGAGCGGATGAACCGGATGATCCGGGAGGCGGAGTCCCGCCGTTCCTCCGTCAACAAGGAGTTTTCCGAAGTCTGGGCCCGCCGTGCGGCCAGGTATAATGTCCTGAATCCGGAAGCGCCTCCCGAAAAGCAGCTGATCTGGGCAAATGACGGCGGACATTTCTTTACTCTTCCCCGCCATTTCGAACTGGTCGGAAAACCTGTCTCCATGCAGCCGCAGAACCTTCAGGCGATCCGGGTCATGAAAGATTTCTTCGAGGAAAACGGGGTGCGTTTTCTGATCCAGATCATTCCGGATTACTACGACATCGCTGCGCGGGCCCTCAATCCGGAATTCGCGGATTTTCCGGATGTCTCCGCGGCCAGAGTGGCCCGGGAACTTCTCGAAAACGGGGTGGAAACTCTTTACAGTTCCGACCGCATGGTGCGGATGTCGCACGACCATCCCCTGCTTTTCTTCTATCCGAAAAACGCGCATCCCGCCACCGGCGCCCAGGAGGTTCTGACGGACCAGATGTGCGGTTTTATCCGGGATTTTCCGATGGTCCTGAATCCCCTTTCCAAAGGTGATGTCTTTTCCATGAAGGAGGAAAGCTGCAAGAACTGGGGAAATGAAGCCTGGCCGGAAAAGGTCGATACCGGCAGAAACAAAGGCGGCGAGATCTATTCCGGTTCGTTCGTATATCTGAACGGCAGGAGAATTCTCTTCGATCCGAACTCTCCCCTGCTGGTTTTCGGAAACAGCTATATCCAGACTCCCATGAACGAAGGCGCGTATGCCTCTTATCTTGCCAGAAAGCTCCATCATGTTCCGGATCATATCCGGGTTTCGGGAATGGGTCCTTTCCTGACGATCCCCAAAATGTTTTTCGCAAACCGCCAGAAGTATCTGGCCGGAAAGAAGCTGGCTGTTCTTCCGGTCGGTCTGAACCACCTGCTTCTCAAGAATAATTTCCTGAATCTTCAGGACCTTGCGGAGCTTCACACCAAGCTGAACGGAAAGCCCTTGAGCCGGACGATTCATCCGGCTGGAAAACCGGCAAGTCCCGACATCATGAGGAAAGCGGCGGCATCGCTGGAAGATCCGGAGGTAAAAATCGCCGCATGGGATGACTTCATCACTCAGAACAACGGCATGTCCTGTCTGGTTGCTCCGGGAAAGGAACAGGTCCTCTATGACGATCCCCGGCTGGCGCGCTCGGCGGAAAATCGGAACAAACCGTTTGCCGTGCTTGTGAAGATTGCCGCATTCTATGAAAAAAATATTACCCTGTCGGTAAACGGCGTCCGGAAATTCGTCCCGGCCGTCATGGAAGTGCCCCGGTGGAACTTCATGGTCTTCGAACTGCCGCCCGGGACGGAGAGTCTGCACATTGCCCTGACCGGTTCCGACCCCGATGCGGTTGCGGCTGTCCAGAGCATTTCCATCCACGGATTGTAAGAGACTCCGGACTGTCCCCGGCCCGTTCTTCAGGATATGGGCTGTTTTTATAACCTTTTCATTCGAACCGAGTTGAAAAAAACGAAACAGAAGGTATGGTAATGTTCCGTTAATTTTCAAAACTCAACTCCCTTTGTCAAGTGGGATTCGGAACAGGGATGATCGATGTTCGATTTGCATAAGTTTGAATTTTCCGACGAGGAAATCCGCAAAGCTGTGGCGGAAGACCGTCTGCTTTCCATGGAGATCGAGTTCAGCCGGGCGTGCAACTACCATTGTCCATACTGTTACGCCGCGGAGGAGAATCCGGATGCCTCCGAGCTTCCTTCGGACAGTCTGGATTCGGCGATTTTTCAGGCGGCCGAGCTTGGCGCGCGGAAAATCGTGGTGCTGGGCGGAGAGCCCCTTTTATACAGCCGTCTGGAGGAAAAAATCCGGATGATTGCCTCTTTGGGGATGGGGGCTGAAATTTTCACGAACAGTGCGCTGATCACTCCCTCCCTTGCGGAATTCTTTTTCCGTCACGGATGCCGTGTGGTGGTCAAATTCAATTCGCTGAATCCCGAAATCCAGGATTCCATGACCGGTGAAAAAGGAGCCTTGCCCGTTCTTCTGAAGTCGATCAAAATGTTGCAGAAGGCCGGGTATACGGCGCCGGGCATGCTGTGCGGGGCGACGGTCATCTGTTCCGAGAATTTCGACGGCTTGCCGGAACTGTGGAAGTATATGCGCGAGAATAATATACAGCCTTATTTCGAGATGCTTACGCCGCAGGGGCGCCTTCTGAACAACAAGCATCTGCTGGTCTCCAGACGGCGTGTCCGGGAACTCTTCGACAGAATTGCCGCGCTGGATAAAGACTTCGGACGGCATTGGACGCCGCAGCCGCCGCTGGTCGGAGGGAAATGTTTTCGCCACACCTATTCCTGCGTGGTCAATGCCCGGGGAGAAGTCAAACCCTGTGTCGGAGTGGACATCGTCATCGGACGTCTGGAGGAAAAGCCGCTGAAGGATATCCTGTCGCAGAGCAAGGTGATCCGCGACCTGAAGGATCACCGCCGCACGATGAAGGGCGCCTGCCGGACCTGCGAAAAGGCGGACTCCTGCTACGGGTGCCGCGGAGCCGCGTATCAGGTGACCGGGGATTATCTGGAAGCCGATCCGTTCTGCTGGGATAACCCCGGCGGCTGTGACTTCATTTAAACGGGAAGTTCTTTTTCCGAAAAGGAGGAAAAGATGTTTTTGGAATTTTTCAGATCGCTGGAGCGGGTCCGCTGTTTTCTTCTGACATGCGTGATTGTCTTTACCATGCTTCTTTCCTCCGTTCTTTCTCCGAACGGGACGCCGTCCGCGGTCCTGACGCTGTTTTATTACGGGGTGATTCTGATGGCTCCCTACTTCGTCAGCCGCAACAAACGGCTTTTTCACATTACACTTATCGCGGGAGCCGTCATTCTCGTCCCGAAACTGTTTGTTCTTTTTTCCCGTCCGACCGGCGTGTTCGACTATGACGCCAATCTTTATCTGCTGTTCGAAGTGATCACGCTTCTTTTCGAAATCATGCTGGTCTTCTGCGTGATGCATTATTCCATTGTCACCAAGGGGGCGAATGAACCGGTTTTCGGGTGTATCCTGACCTATCTGCTGCTGGGGCTTGTCTTCGGCAACATTTATTACCTGATCCAGATCTACATGCCCGGAGCGTTCGTTTCCAAGGACACGCTCATATTGACCCGGAACGATCTGCATTACATGAGCTTTACCACATTGACCACCTGCGGTTTCGGGGATATCGTTCCGAGACTCCCTCTGGCAAGGTCTCTTACCATTCTGGAAGCCTGCTGCGGCACTCTTTACGTGGCGCTCTTTATCGGACGCTTGATCCCCCATTTCACCATGCGTCTGACGAAGTTCAACTCGGAAATCTGAAACGCCGGAAGAGTTTACGCATTTCCGGCGCCGTCCGGAAAATCCGGACTCAGACTTTGATTCCGCTGTCCTGAAGGATTTTCTGGACTTTCTTCACATTGACCTCCCTCGGCAGAACATTGTCGCGCACGGAGACCGCCGCCGCGACGCCGACGCCCTGTCCGATGCTTGTGCAGATGCCCATGACCCGGTAATTCGAGTGGGCCTTGTGAGTTCCGGAGATGTTGCGTCCGGAGAGCAGCAGGGAATCGATCTTCGCCGGAACGCAGGCTCCGTAGGGGATCGTATAGACGCCCTTGGCGTGGAAATGTTTCTGGGCGCCGTTCTTGTCGAGACCGGGGCCTGAAACGGAATGAATGTCGAAGTTGAAGAAGTTCCGGGTGGCGATCCAATCGTCGAAGACGCGCGCCTCCACGATATCATCGGGCGTCAGGGTGTAGACCCCTTTGAAGTGGCGGGTTTCGCGGACGCCGACATTGCTTGCGGACGCCACCAGATAACAGCTTTCATATCCCGGCACATACTCCCGCAGGAAAAGGATGATTTTGTCCATCTGTTCCCGGCAGACAATCTCGGCTTTCGTCAGGTCGCGCACATTGGTGCCGTCGATCCCGGTGACGTTGGTCATATTGACGCAGGCTTCGCCGGGCAGACGGCTCTTATACAGGAGGACGTGTCCGGCGGGATGCGGCAGATGGGCCTTCCCGAGCGCCTGGACCTCTCCCTTCGGAATGTCCATATAAGACTCGAAACTGCCGGGAAAAATGGCGCGGGAGTAATCCACGCCGCCGATCCGGAACATCAGCGTCACGGGCTGGCAGACGTGATCGTCTTCGCGGCCGAGCAGATACCCGGCCCCGGCGAAAGCCGCCGCGTCGCCGTCTCCGGTGGAGTCGATCACGACTTTCGCCAGAATCGCTTCCCGTCCGGACTTGCTTTCCGTGAGGAGGCCGCGGACGCGGTTTCCGTCCATGACGGCTCCGGCCGCCGTGGTGTGAAGCTGGACCGTCACACCGGCCTCTTTCATCATCTGGAATAAAACGCTTTTCTGGCACTCATGACTGAGGCTCCAGCGTTTGTCGTGATCCGTCAGCTTGTCGTTCCACGTCAGTGGCTGCGACGGGCTGGACGCCATGCGGTCCACGATCTCATGCATCAGGGGATTTTCCAGCGAGCCGCTCCAATGCGACATCATTCCCATGGTCGCCATGCCGCCGAGGGCGTTGTCTTTCTCGATCAGCATGGTTTTCGCGCCCGCCCGGGCCGCGCCGAGCGCCGCTCCGACTCCGGCGGGGCCTCCGCCCGCCACAAGGACGTCTGTTTCCGCAGCCACCGGAATGTTCCGGGCCGGTTCCGTGTATGTCTTCATGAAAAGCCTCCTCTCAGGACGAATGCGCCTGAAATATTGTTGATTGTGTGAAATGGACAAGGGCGTGTGCGATGCAGCGTCCGAAGTCGCGCATCATGGCGGGATGGAACGTGGTTTCTCCGGAATTCGCATAAGGAATTTCCATCGAAGTGCCGAAAAGGGTGAAGGACTGCCGGATCGCCCAGTCGCGCATCGGCGCACCCTGCGTGTAGTTGGCGCCGCTGTTCCAGCCTGTGCCGTAGGGCAGAAACTCTCCGTCATACGGCGCGACCCCCGCGGTTTCCTTCCGCAGTATTTCCGCAAATACTTTTGTTTTTTCCTCCATGACCTTGAGGGACGGTCCCACAAAATAGATGTTTTCGTTCCACTCTCCGTGAATCCACGGACAATGCAAATCCAGACAGCAGTCGATCCGTTCCTCTTTCATGAGGTTCATGATCGCCGCCGTTTCCGGATATATGGGCGAGTCGCCGTAGTCACGGGCATGATCGTGCGGCGCTCGGCCCTTTCCCTGATCCCCGTCCTCCACGCCGTCCCTGTCGACAAACGGAACCGCGAAAATCTCGAAGGTGCGCCGGACCTCCGCATTTTCCAATGCCTCCAGAAGAATTCCTTCCAGCACATACGTGGCCATCATTTCGCAGCAGTGGTGACGGGAGGCCACCAGCAGTTTGTGCGCAGGCGTTACGCCCGGTTCCCGGATCTTGAGCAGTTCCACTTCCCGCCCTTTCCGGCTCCGGCGGAGAATTTCCTTTTTCAGAAACGACGAGTCCGCATGACTCTCCAGAAAACGTTCCAGATGCAGCGGCTGATACTGCATTCCCATGCAGAACAGCGCCGGTCCTTTTTTTCCGTCATACGTATAGACGAAAGAGCGGCCGATGTTGTCCATAGAGTTTCGCCCGAGCCATTCCCAGGTGAATCCGGCGTCATAACTGACTGCCGGACCGCGGGTTCCGATCTTGTCCGGCTCGTCGAAACGGAAACGGTATTCCCCCTTTTCATCGAAAACGGCCCGGAAACACCAGTAGAACCACGGATTCGGGGAATCCCGCTGCTCCACGGCGATCACTGCGTCACGGTCGTGCATCTCTTTCACAAGGAGGTTTCCATATGGAAAATCTGTTTTGATCCGCATTCCCATTTAATATATCCTTTCCAGTTTCATGGCTCCCGTTTTCTGAATTTCACTATTAAAAATATCACAATTCTTCCCCAAAACCTTGAATTTTTCAGCAATAATACTATAATTATCTCACATTTTGTGAAAAAAACGGGGGCGACATGGTTCTTTCGGAATTACTCCGGCTTCTGGAACAGAAATATTCCGCATCGATCAGCATCGAGGTCAGACATCCGGCATTCTATCGTGCGAACAGCCTCAAACTGGCTCCGGACCAGTATCTCCATCACAGTCCGTTCTGCCGAGCCGCCAAAATGTCCGATGCCAATCTCCTTTGTTCGGCCAACAAGCACCGGAGTCTTCGGATCGCCTCATTCGGACGCGCCTTCTCCGGATGCTGTCCACACGGAATCTGGGAATTGGCGCAGCCGCTGCTCCTGAACGGCAATCTTGCCTGTGTCATTTATCTGGGCAACTTCCGGGACGCCGGCCGGAGTCCGGCGCTTTCAGGAAACTCATGGAACGGAGTCCTTCCGCCGGAGATCACACCGAAAAAAAAGAGCCGGCTTCGTGAATGCGCCCGCTTTTTAGCGGAATTCATCCGCAGCGAGATCGAGCTTTTCGCCGGAACCGGAGCCCTGGACGCCAAACAGCACGACGAATCCTTCTACCTTGAAAACTGCCGGAGATTCATTGACTGCCACTATCTGGAAAACATCGCACTCTCCGATTTGGCGGATCTGCTGAAAACCAATCCCAATTATCTGGGGGCTCTCCTCAAGAAACTGACCGGACAGACTTTCCGGGAACTTTTGAACGCCCGCAGGATCGACGAGGCGAAAGTCTACCTGAAACTCCATCAGGGACTCTCCGTATCGAGGATTGCGCGCTTGTGCGGTTTTTCCGACAGCAATTATTTCAGCGCGGTTTTTCATAAATTCAGCGGAATTTCCCCCGGACAATACAGAAAAAATGAAAAGACGGGATGAATTTCCGGAAAACGGGACTACAGTATACGAATCACGGAATCCATGAACCAGACGATAAGGAAGAAACCATGTATCAGGCCGATGAAAAACGTTACGGGACAATGAAATGGCGCCGGTGCGGAAGAAGCGGAATCCAACTGCCGATGATCTCCCTCGGCTTGTGGCATAACTTCGGCAGTGTCGACGACTTCGACAATGCCGAGCAGATCGCCCGGACCGCTTTCGACCAGGGCGTCACCCACTTCGACCTCGCCAATAACTATGGTCCGGAACCCGGCTCGGCGGAAACCAATTTCGGACGCATCCTCCGGAACGGTCTCGACAAATACCGAGACGAAATCATCATCTCCTCCAAGGCCGGTTACCTGATGTGGTCCGGCCCCTACGGCGAATGGGGCTCCCGCAAGAACCTGATCGCAAGCTGCAACCAGAGTCTCAAACGCCTCGGTGTGGATTACGTCGATATTTTCTATCATCATCGTCCGGACGAAAATACTCCGCTGGAAGAGTCCATGGGCGCGCTCGCGGACATCGTCCGTTCGGGCAAGGCGCTCTATGCCGGCATCTCCAACTATCCGCTCGACCGCGCGAAAAAAGCAGTCGCGATGCTCCGGGAAATGGGCGTCCCGTGCCTGATTCATCAGATCCGTTACAACATGCTCAACCGCAATTATGAAGAGTGCGGCATGTTCGATTATCTGGACGAAGCCGGGGTCGGCGCCATTCTTTTCTCGCCTCTGGCGCAGGGGCTTCTGACCAACCGCTATCTCAAAGGAATTCCGAAGGGGTCCCGCGCCACCCGCAACCACTTCCTCAAGAAGGCCAACATCACGCCGGAACTGCTGGAAAAGATTGCCGCTCTCGACGCGCTGGCGCACGAACGCGGACAGTCTCTGGCGCAGATGGCGATCGCATGGATTCTGCGTCTTCGCGGCACGACTTCCGCGCTGGTTGGGGCCAGTTCCCCGGAACAGCTCCGCGACACCCTGAAGGCGCTGGATAATCTGGAATTTTCCGCGGCGGAACTCAAAAAGATCGACGCCATTCTGGCGAAGTAAGCCTTATATGCGAAGGTCGTGGTAGACGCACAGGGCCTCCGTCCACTGAATCAGCTGTTTCCGGTAGTCTTCGGAAAACGGCGGAGCCGGACATTCCCCGGTGATGGCATATTCCAGAATCGCATCCAGCGCGGCCGCCCGCTTGGGGTTTTCCGCGCCCGCCTCCGGGACGAAGCCGGATTCCTGGAGAAAGGCGAGTTTTGCCGCCGCAACGGGGAAGGTTCCGTCCGCAGGACCGGCGAGACGCCTTAGAAGCACGGTCAGCGACCGGTAAGTCAGCGGCAGTCCCAGCATGGAGTGGGTGTGCTTGAGAAGAAAACGGGCGTAATCGCATGCCTTCAGGTAATTCTCCGGACGGTTGGCGATGGCGTCGTAAGAGGCTTTCGGCTCATGCGATTTCATATAGGACAATGTGGAATTTCCGGCGGTTTCCCGGAATTCGATCGTGAGTTCCCGGAAGAGTCCCGCATACGGAAATTTCTTCGCGCCCGTCCCGCAGGCTCCCTTCAGGAGAAAATCCAGACGTCCGAAATCGGGGCTGAGCCCGTTCACGATCAGGCTGGTCTCCTGAAACGGAGTCTTGCGCAGAATGATATAATCGGTTTTCAGCACGGCAAACGACTCCTGAAGGTCCGGAATCCACAATTCCGGACGGGACGTTTACTTCGACATTTCCAGCATTCTCTGGATCGGGACGCGTGCACGATCCATCAGTTCCCTGGGCAGTTCTATCTTGTATTCCAGGTTTTCCAGGGACCGGCAGACGTCCTCCAGCCTTATGAGCTTCATGAAGGGACAGATGGCTTCCGCGGAACCGGGAATGAAGACCTTGCCGGGGTTTTCCTTCTGGAGACGGTGCAGAATTCCGATTTCCGTCACGATGATGAATTCCTTCGCCGGACTTTTCCGCACATAGGTGCAGATGCCGCCGGTGCTCAGGAATTCGTCCACCAGCGAAGCGATTTCCGGGTTGCATTCGGGATGCGCCAGAACGACGGCGTTCGGGAACTCGCGTTTTCTTCGTTCCAGTTCGGCGTTTTCGATCCGCCGGTGCGTGGGGCAGTAACCGGGCCACAGGACCATCTTGCGTCCGGTGCGGTTCATGATGTTCTGCCCGAGATTCCGGTCTGGAACGAAGATAATCTCCTTTCCGACGGGAATCCGGGAGACGATCTTCTCGGCATTGGCGCTGGTCACGCAGATGTCGGACTCCGCCTTGACCTCCGCCGTGCTGTTGACATAGGTGATCACTTCGGCGCCGGGATGGTGGGCTTTGAGTTCGCGCAGGGACGCGGCGTCAGCCATGTCCGCCATGGGGCATCCGGCGGAGAGCACGGGCAGGAGGACCGTCTTCGAGGGGGAAAGGATCTTGGCTGTCTCGGCCATGAACCTTACTCCGCAGAAGACAAGGACCTCCGCCTGATTTTCGGCGGCACGGCTGCTCAATTCGAGGGAATCGCCCGTGAAGTCGGCGATGTCCTGCACTTCGCCGAGTTCGTAATTGTGAGCAAGGATGACGGCATGCCGTTCCTGTTTCAGTCGGGCGATCTTCTCGATGAGAGAGTTTTTGTCCATTTCGGCCATGAGGTCGGCCCCCTTTCCAGTTTTCAGACTTCGGCTTTGAGAACGAGGCCGAGCACTTCGGCGGCTTCTCCCGCGGAGACATCCGTCTGCCAGAGCGCGGCGAAACCGGCGCGGATGGCAGACGGATCGTTTCCGAATTCGCGCCGGGCGGCCAGCAGCGCTCCCTTGGCGAAGTTCACGGGACGCACTCCCTGACTCAGCGCCAGCCGCATGGTCCCGATGACGCGGTCGTCCCACGAGAGCTTCCGGGGAATGTCGCGGATCACGCGGTCGATGGCGTCCGAAAGATAGACGTTCTGCATGCGGACGATCAGCCCTTCGGCGTATTTGCGCATTCCGTCGGTCGTGAAGAGATCATCGACGCCCGCGTATTTGCGGCAGAGCGCCACGCCGGACTCTTCGATGAAGGCTTTGCGGCCGATTGCGACCAGTTCCGGATGTCCCGCCAGTTCGGCCATGGTCCGGAGTCCTTTGGAGGCTCCCAGCATTCCGAGCAGGAAGTGCGTGGCGTTGTGACCGTAGAGTTTCGCGAACTCAAAGGGGAAGAGGTCGTTCTTGACATACAGTCCCTTGACCTTGCGGTTTTCGACTCCGGGCGCGCTGGAAATGAGGATCCAGTTGAATTCCTCCACCAGGTGGGCGCGGTCGAGTCCGGGCGCCAGCGGAACGAGGGAGCGTTTCACGCAATCCTCGCCGCGGGCGACGTCGCTCATCTTGCCGATCACGGTATTCAGGTAGTAGGTATGGGGGAACGCCTCGCCGACTTCCTTTTCGAGCTTTTCCGCGGCATGGTTGTCGTTTTCCGCCGTATAGATGTAGCGCGTGGCGTCCGGTTTGCGGCGGAAGCCCTCGCGGAGCCACTGTGCGGTGGGGCCGAAGAATTTCACGCTCGGAAGCGCGGTGGCGATCTCCGTCGCGTTTGCGGCGGCCTCGATGAGCTTTTCCAGTTCTTCCGGTTTCGCGGGACTGTAGAGCTCCAGATTCGGGCAGGTTTCCTGATAGACGCGGTCGGGGGCGGCGATGTTGATCGTGATCACGCCTCCGGTTGAATTCACGGCGTTCTTGACGACCTCGTCGACTTCCGCCACGATGATTTTGTCGAAGCCACCCTTGGCCGCGCCTGAAACGAAGATTCCCGTCTGGATGGGGCCCAGCCCGATGCCGAGAAAGATTTTCATGAAAAACCCTTTCAATATGGATTTGGTTTGCTGAAAAAGATTTTCCAAGTAATATATCTTTTTTTCCCGAGTTTTACAATAGCGGATCATGAAAAATCGTCTTACGGGTTCCCGTCGATTTGCTCCCGCCGCTTTTCTGTGGTATATTACGACGGAAAACAACAAGGAGTGTCTTGACATCATGATGGAATCTTTGAAACAGCACAAGCAGGACTTTGTCGCCCTGACCCTTTCCCGTCTTTCCGGTGATTCCCGGAAAAATCTGGAAAAACAGCTCTCCGAGATCGATCTGGACGAACTCGACTCCCTGACACGGGATTATGTGATGAAGAAACCCGAGACCGCAATTCCCGCCGATCTGACTCCCGCTCCTTTCTTCCGCCTGAAACCCGAAAATGCCTCGCAGGCCGACTATTACCGCAAGGCCGAACAGAAGGGCAGGGACCTCCTCGCATCCGGCAAGGTCGCCATGCTGGTGGTCGCGGGCGGACAGGGCACCCGGCTCGGGTTCGACGGCCCGAAGGGAACCTATCCGATCACTCCGGTGAAGAACAAGACCCTGTTCCAGTATTTCGCCGAGGAAATCGCCCGCGTGTCCGAAAAATACGGCGCGGTTATCCCGTGGTATGTGATGACCAGCGAGCTCAACGACTCCGCCACCCGCTCCTTTTTCAAGCAACACTCCTTCTTCGGACTCCCGGAAAAGTCGGTCCGCTTCTTCACGCAGGGCACCATGCCCGCCATCGCCTATGACGGACAGCTCCTGCTGGGCGCTCCCGATTCCCTCGCGCTGTCCCCCAACGGACACGGAGGCACGCTTCTGGCCCTGAAGAAATCCGGCGCGCTGGCGGAAATGAAGTCCGAGGGCGTCGATTACATCTCCTATTTTCAGGTGGACAACCCGCTGGTGCCGATGGCCGATCCCCTCTTCCTCGGGCTTCATGCGCTGGAAAGCTCCCAGATGAGCTCCCGGATGCTCCCCAAAACCAATCCCTTTGAAAAACTCGGCAATTTCTGCATGTCCGGCGGCAAGCTCCAGATCATCGAATACAGCGACATGCCCGACGTCCTTGCCGAAAAGAAGAATCCGGACGGTTCGCTCGCTTTCCTTGCCGGAAGCCCCGCCATCCACGTCATCAGCCGCGACTTCGTCGAGGAACTTACCCGCGACGGCCGCCTGAACCTCCCCTGGCACCGCGCCGACAAGAAGGTTCCTTTCATCAATGAAAAAGGCGAAACGGTCAAGCCCGAGACCCCGAACGCCGTCAAGCTCGAATCCTTCATTTTCGACGCGCTTCCGCTGGCCCGCAAGACCATGATCCTCGAAGGCTGCCGCGCCGAACATTTCGCCCCCACCAAGAACCCGACCGGCGTCGATTCGGTGGAGTCCTGCCGTGAAATGCTCAGCGTCCGCGACGCCCGCCGCCTTGAACTGGCCGGAATCCGCGTCCCGCGCAAAGGCGACGGCTCCCCCGACTGTGTCGTGGAAATCTCCTCCCGCACGGTCTGCGACGACGACGATGCCGCAAAGCGTCTCAACCCATCCCGGCATGCCGCACCGCAGTCCGGGGGAAAGGCCTATTATGAATAAGATCGTTCAGGTCGACATCGAGGACATCGTCTTCGATCCGGAAGAAGTCGGTGAAATGCTGACGAACTGTCTGAAGCGTCCGCGCAAGGTCCGCCTTGCCGGAGCTTGTGACGCGGGCGGCGTCCTGATCGTCTCCTTCGAGGATTCCGAAGAGCGTTCCGAGTCCGCAATTGTTCTGGCTCCGTTCCCCGAACTTGGCGCGGACGAGATCGCCAGCGAGATTACCCTCCGCTACCAGAAGGGGTTCACCCTCCGTTCCTCCTTCCGGTCGGGAGAGGTCCTCTGGGGGCTCTACGAATACAATAAGCTCCCGAAGGCGTAATGCCCCGATGAAGCGTTTCCTCAAAGGGAAAGCAGCGCACCTCCGTCTGGGCGCCGCCGGAGAGTCGGCGGCCGTCCGGATGTTCGGAAACGCCGGCTGCGACGTCCTGATGAGAGACTACCGGATGAAAAACGGCGAAATCGACCTGATCGTCCGCGATGGATTGAGCCTTGTTTTCACGGAAGTCAAGACGCGCCGTGCCAAGACTCTTGCACAGGCGGAGAGAACCCGTCCCGCGGCTGCTCTCCGGAATCCGCAGAAACGGCGGATCTACCGCGCGGCCTTCACCTATATGCGCGAGATCGGAAAGCCTGCGGTTCCCTACCGTTTCGATCTGGTGGAAGTGCTGTTTCTGAAGTCGAGGCTATATAAAATCTTTCATTGGAAATCCCATTTCGGGGTTCGGACGTTCCTGCGGAAACCCGGCGGCGCGCCCAATCTTTTCCGGTGAACGAAAGACGCCGTGCGGAGTGATTCGGATTCCGTCCCGAAAGTGAGTCAGGGGAAAGAAGATTGACTTTTCGGGGTTCAGGGCGTATATTATACTACATTCTTTTTTTATCGAAAGGTGCTTCAACATGGAAATATCAGTCAAGAAGTCGAAGATAAACGGGCAGGTGGAAATTCCCGGTTCCAAGTCGCATACGATCCGGTCAATTCTGATCGCTTCCCTTGCAAATGGGACATCCACGATCAAAATGCCCCTGGTTTCAGAGGATACGCTTTCCTGCCTGAGCGCAGCTTCCGTGCTGGGTGCCTGGGTCAAGCGCGGCGACGATTCCATCTGGCGGATTTCCGGAACCGGAGGACGCCTCCTTCAGCCGGCAAGAACCATCAATATGGGGAATTCCGGCACGGGGCTCCGGCTCTTTACCGCCCTCGCGGCGACCGCCGGCTTCAAGGTCTCCTTCGACGGCGACGACTCCCTCCGCACCCGTGAAATGGCGTCCCTTCTGGAATCTCTCGAGGCCATGGGCGCGAAAACGGAATCCACCAACGGCAAATGCCCCATCTCCGTAACCGGGCCGATCGACGGCAAGGATATTCTCGTGGACGGCAAGACTTCCCAGTTCCTTTCCGCCCTGCTGCTTGTCGCCCCCCTGCTGAAAACCGACACCACCATTCACGTTTCCAAGCTGAACGAACAGCCGTATGTCCTTCTTACGCTCGACTGGCTCGACCGCGAAGGCATCCGTTATGAAATGGACAAGAACATGATCCGTTTCAAAGTGTTCGGCGGGCAGAAATACGTTCCGTTCTCCACGCGGATCCCGGTGGACTTCTCCACGGCGGCCTTCCCGCTGCTGTCCGCAGCCGTTACCGGCGGAGAGGTCAAGATTCCGAATCTCGACTTCAATGATCCCCAGGGCGACAAGGCCGTTTTTGACTACTTCACCCAGATGGGCGTAAAAATCACTACGGACAACCATGTTACCACGATCCGCGGACCGAAGCGCCTCAAATCCTTCGATCTTGATCTGAACGCCACTCCGGACGCCCTTCCGGTTCTTGCCGTCGCGGGTGCTTGCGCCGATGGCGTCAGCTATCTCAGAAATGTGCCGCAGGCCCGCATCAAGGAAACCGACCGCATCGCATGCATGTCTTCGGAACTCCGGAAAATGGGGGTCGTTATTGAAGAACTGAGCGACGGAATGGTTGTCACCGGCGGAAAACTCAAAGGCTCCACTGACCTCGAGAGTTTCAATGATCACCGGATTGCCATGGCCCTTTCGATTGCCGGGCTTGCCGCCGAAGGAGAAACCGTTGTGCGCGACAGCGAATGCGCCGCAGTCACCTACCCGTCTTTTGTCGAAGACTTCAAGAAGATGGGTGCCAACTTCATGGAAATGACCATCTGAATCCGCTCTTTCTGAAATAATCCTGAAAGACCATGGAACCGGACTCGGGGAGCTGTTGTTTTTTTTCCCTTCACGCGGAACCGTCCGCATCCGGCATTACAGATGGTGGATCACATAAATTTTAAATATAACAGGGGAGAGAACCTATGAATTCAATGTTGCGTGTGTGGATGTTTGGAATGATTGCGGGGACGGCGGTGGCGATGAGCGCGGCGGAACCTTTGCTGAAGGTTGGAGCGGCCACGGATTTCCGCGAGCTCAAGGCAGAACTCAAGGATAACGGAGGAGCCGTTGTCCTGGCCAAGCGCGTTACGGTTACAACCAAACAGGCCGTTCCGGTGGATCCTTCTAAAAGTTATCAGGTCAGCGGACAGTTCCGGCTTTCTCCGGGAACCGAGGGCCCCGGAAAAATTTATTTCGGGGTCGTGTCCTGTGACGGAAAAGATGCTTCGATCAATCCGAACAATGTTTTTGTGATTCCCGAGACGGAGACCACGCTGGTCTCTCCGGCGAAGGCGGAAGAGTTGTCCATCAAGGTCAAGGATGCTTCCGCATGGAAGACAGACAGTCATAAATACGCGGCTTTTAATGCCAAACCGGACTTCTCAGATCTCCCGAACCGCACTCTTTCCAGTCCGATCGAGAAAATCCAAAAACAGAACGGTTACTGGGAAGTTACGTTCAAATCCGCTCTGGGGCGCACCCTCCCGGCCGGTACGGCGGTCCGTCAGCATTCCGACGGGCGTGGCGCCGTTTACGCCGGTGCCGAGGGCGGAACCGTTACGGGCGAATGGAAAACCTTTACCGGGAAAATCAGCGGTCTGGCAAAAAGCGGAAATCCCGCCGAACAGTGGTGGGCCGGAACGAAAAAGGCCCGGATTATCGTGGTCGGAGCCTCGAAAAATACTTCGATCGAATTCAAGGATATCCAGTTGACTCCCGTCGACTGATGGTTTTTACGGAACTTTTGCGGCAATCGCAAGGCAAAGGAAGGGGAACTCTCCAAAGGGATGGTTCCCCTCTTTTCTTTCTCGGATGACCGATCGGTTCCGGAGTCAGGAAATCGAAAGATCGGCAAGGACTTTCCGGACCTCGTTCTTTTCCTTTTCCTCGAAAATATGGAATGGCTCCGCCGGATATTCCGAACATATCCCCATCAGGGCAAGGGCGCATTTGATTCCCTTGACGATGCTGGAAGAGTAGCGTCCGATGAAATACAGTTTGCGCTGGCGGCATATTTCGTCCTGAAGACGGCGTATCTCCGGGAGGTCGCTCCGGTTCGCTGCTTCATACATGGATACGAAGAGGTGCGGATTCAGGTTCGCCCCGCCGGTGACGCCGCCGTCCGCCCCGAACAGGACCGCTTCTCCCAGCAGTTCCTCTGGTCCGATGAAAATGGAAAAATCCTCCCGTCCGCGCAAGGCCGACAGAACCTCGTGAAAGTCCGACATGCTGCCCGAACTGTCCTTGTAGCCGATGATTCCGGGAACTTCAGCCAGACGGATGATCGCGGCGGGCTTGAGACAGGTCTTTGTCATGGAAGGCATGTTGTAGATGAAAAGAGGCAGGGGAATCCTGCGGACGAGAGTCTCATAATAGTCGATCAGTTCCGGTTCGCCGAGCGAAAAATAATACGGCGGTGCGGCCACCGCTCCATACGCCCCGTTCCGATGGGCGATTTCCGCCAGTTTCACCGATTCGTCCATCGCGGCGGCGGAAATTCCGACCAGAATCGGAACGCGTCCGTTCACTGTTGCGCAGGTCTCCTCGATCATTTTTTTCTGGAGCTCATATCCCAGCACGGGACCTTCCCCGGTGGTTCCCAGAATGAACAGCCCGTGGACTCCTCCGGCAAGAATGTATTCAAGCAGCTTTTTCAGTCCCGCGCAATCAATCTGCCTGTCCCGGGTTAACGGCGTAATGACCGGCGGCACGATTCCCTTCAATTTTCCCTTCATGGCTTGCCTCGCTTTCCCTTTCGGTTTCATCTTTACTATATAAAGAAGCGGTGCCGGATTCAATGATTTTTCTTTGAATTTATGATTTTTATTCTTGAATTATCATGAATTATTCATTATGTTATATGAATAAAAATCGGAGAAAACGAATGGCGACTACCACTGAAATTGCTAAGAAAGCAGGGGTTTCCCAGGCGACCGCCTCCCGTGTCATGAACGGGGACAATTCCGTTTCGGAAGAAAAACGGACGCGGGTTCTGGAAGCTCTCAAGGAACTGGGCATGTCTGTCCGGGAAAATCCGAGGCGGCGCGGACGCAAAGTCATGATCGGTTTTCTTCAGCTGGAAGGGTCGGAGACGGAACCGGCGGTCATCATCCGAAAGCAGAACGCCCTGCTCAAATTTCTGCCGGAGGGCTGGAATCTGGTTCTGGTGCGGCAGGGAACCCACCCGCTTTCGCTGGAGTCCTCTTTTCTGAAGGGGGAATTGCACGGGCTGATCCTGACCGGATACGCGGGTGAACACCGCAACGAACTGGTCCGGGCGCTCTCGAAAATTCCGCATGTATGGCTGAATTCCCACAATCTGGGCAGCGGCGGAACGACGGTACTGATGGGAAACGAGTTCGCCGGACGCATGGCGGCCGAATTCCTGATCCGGAAACAGACCCGGAACCCGCTTGTGCTCTCCTTCCGGAGCGGCAATCCGGGGCTTTTCCCCAAGGTGGACGGTTTCCGTTTTCATTATTTTTCCCGGAATCTTCCCTGTTCCGTTCTGGAATGGAAGACCCCTGACAACCGGAACTTTGAAAACTGCACCGTCTCCGAACTGGAGAAGTCCCTTGAAGAACTTCTGCCGGAGATTCTGCGGGGGAAGTTTGACGGAATTTTCATTCCGGACGAACGGATGGCGACGCTTTTTCACAGGGGGCTTTCCCGGCGGCTGAACCGGAAGGATTTTCCGCGGCTTACGGCCTGCGGAAGCTGTCCGGAATATTTTTCCGGTCTGTATCCGCGCCCGACGGTGATCAATCTGAACCCGGAACTGGTGGCGAAGCTGGCTCTGGAGAAATTGCAGAGCGCCCTGCGGAACGATTCCATGGAGGAAAACATCTCCGTGATCGTGAATCCGATCCTGATTCCCGGCGATGAGATTTCCTGAGGGTATGGCGTCCGTGAAGTTCCAAACAAGATGGTGCAGGTCTCTGACCTGCTGCGATCCAACTGCAGAAGTTGGTCGTGCAAAGCACGAAATTTCCCGCCCGGAGCGGTTCCACCCGCTCAAGTTCGAGAGCTCCGGGCGTTCCCGGAAGACAGCCTCACGGGAGCGGCGGCTCTCGCTCTTTCAGAGCTCATCCGTCAGCGGGGGAACCGCACCCTCAAACTCCGCGGCAGGGAAAAGTTCCCTGCACCCCGGCAAACAAGTTTGCCGCCTTTGAAAACTTCGACTGATGCATTTCCCCTGGGGAGGCTTTTTCCCTGTTTTCTTTGCCATTTTACTTGAAATACACTCAAAAAAGAGGTAAGTTGTTCTGTTCATCAACATAAAAAAGGACTTTTCATCATGTCGATCCCAGGGTATGTCGATCTTCAGATCAACGGGTATTTCGGAGTGGATTTTTCCGATCCGGCGCTCACGGAGGAAATGTTTCTCCGCACGGCGGATCATATTTTTCAGAGCGGTACGGCGCTGTTCCTCCCCACCATCGTGACCAGCCCGAAGGAAGTGTATCTCCGCAATCTGTCCATTATGCGCAAGGCGGCGGAAACGCACGGCCTCCTCAAACTGATTCCCGGAGTCCATCTGGAAGGTCCGTTCATTTCCCCCGAGCCGGGAGCGGTCGGTGCCCATAACCCGGCGTTCGTGCTGAAGCCGGACTGCGTCTTTTTCAACGAAATCATGGACCGTTCGGAAGGATATGTCAAGATTCTGACCGTCGCGGCGGAAGCCGAAGGCGTGGATGCACTGATCCGTCTGGCTGTTTCCCGCGGCGTGGTGGTTTCCTGCGGACATCAGTTGGCGAACACGGATCAGATTTTCGCGGCGGCGGCCGCCGGAGCCAAACTCCTCACCCACCTCGGAAACGGCTGTCCGAACATGATCAACCGTCACCGGAATATGATCTGGGCCGGCATGGCCTGCGACGATCTGACGGCGATGATTATTACCGACGGACACCATCTGCCGGCGGAAGTCGTGAAGTGCATCCTCCGCGCCAAAGGGCCGGAAAACGTGATCGTAACCAGCGATGCCGCGCCGATCGCCGGGCTTCCTCCGGGACGTTACCGCACTCTGGGCAATGAAGTCGTCCTCGAGCCGAGCGGATTGCTCCGCAGTCTGGACAAGGATTGTCTGGCGGGTTCCTCCGCGTGCATGAAGGACTGCGTGAAGTTCCTCTCCTCGCTTGGAGTCCTGACGGACGAGGAAATCGAAATGGTTTCCTATTCCAATCCGTTACAGATGATCGGCTGTTCCCTCTGAGAACTTCCGGGCGGCGGAAGTTCCGGCCAGGCGTCCGCTTGAGAACGCCCACTGGATGTTGTAGCCGCCGCACGGGCCGGTCAGATCCAGAACTTCCCCCGCGAAGAACAGGCCCCGGACAATCCGGCTTTCCAGCGTGTCCGGGCGGACTTCCTTCAGGGAAACTCCCCCGCGCATGGCCATGGCTTTGCCCATCGGCCCGGCTCCGGTCGCCGTGAGTTTCACGCCGCAGAGCATTTCCGCAAGACATTCCCGCGCGGAAGCGGAAAGCATGCTTGCCTTCGTGTCGGCACAGCCTGCCATTCCGCAGAGAATGTCCGCAAGGGAGTGAGGAATGTGTCTTGCCAGCAGGGAACGGACCCATTTTGCTCCGTTTTCCTTCCGCCAGTGCTCGAATTCTTCCTCCCATGCCGCTTTGTCCATGGACGATTTCACTGCGAGGGAAAGGGCGGCGGTTCCTTTTTCGAGACAGAGCGCGGAAATTTCTCCGGCCAGATCCATGGCGGGAAATCCGGACAGTCCCTCATGGGTGAAAAGCAGACTGCCTTCCGTGCGGAGCGAATCACGCCCGGAACGCAGGGATAGCGCCGCGTTTTCCAGTGTGACTCCTGCCAGCGAGCCGACCCATTTTTCTTCGATCAGCAGCGGGGCGACCGCCGGGAGCGGAGTCTTGATGATGTGTCCCGTGTTCCGGGCCAGATCGAGCCCTTTCATGGTTCCGAGTCCGGTCCAGGCACAGCCGCCGCAGGCAAGGACAACGGCGTCCGCCGGGAGAAAGTCATCACGGAGTTCGACGCCCCGGACGCTTCCTTCTTCCACCCGGATTCCGGTGACTTCCGCACCCGTCCGGACTTCCGCGCAGGAGGCCGAAACGAAGGCGTCGCAAATATCGCGGGCGCGTCCGGATGCCGGAAAATAATAGAAGGAGTCGGTCAGGATCGCGCGGACATTCCGGGATTCCAGAAAGTCGAGAAGCCATTGACGCGGCGCGAACCGGAGGGCATCGCGCATGAAGGCGCCGTTCCGTCCGAACTTCCGCATGAAATCCTCGGGACCGAGGATATTGGAGAAGTTGCAGCGTCCGCCTCCGCTGGCGAGGAGCTTGAGGGCGGGACGGTCGAGACGTTCCAGAATCAGCGGACTTGCATTCTGTTCCGCGAGGGCGAGCGCGGCGGAAAGCCCGGCCGGTCCCGAGCCGATGACAATGACCTGTTTCGGTTTCATGAGAATCTCCCGAGATTTCCGGAACGTGATGAAATAAAGAAAAAAGCCTGTTCCTCCGGGAAGGGGGAACAGGCGCAAAGTTTCGGTGAAAAACTCTTAGAGTTCCTGTCCGATTTCCCAGCGGAGGAAGCGTTTGACCTTCATCGCGGGAGCGATTTTCGCAAGCGTGGTCTTGTCGTCGCGGATCCACGGCTGATTCACGAGGCAGACCTCGGTGAACCATTTGTTGATCTTGCCGTTGACGATCTTCTCGACCATGTCGGCCGGCTTGCCTGTGATCTGGGCGGCCGCGATTTCCTTTTCCTTGGCGATGACATCCTGCGGAATTTCGCAGGAGCAGACATACGAAGGCTTGAACGCCGCGATATGCATGCAGATGTCATTGAGGCTGAGGTCGGCGGGGATCTGGCCTTCCACATCGACCATGACGCCGACTTTTCCACCGAGATGGAGATAGGCGGCGATCTGTCCGGCCGTTTCGAAGCGATAGGCGCGGCGCAGCTGCATGTTTTCGCCGATGGTGGCGATCAGCTGGGTCAGGTTGGCGGCCTCGAGCGCCTGGGCTTTCCCGGAGACGTCTCCGTCGCCGGAGGTTTCCTGAAGAATGCGGGCGGCGGCGGCCTTGATGTATTCGAAGAACTTCTCGTTCTTGGCAACGAAGTCGGTTTCGGAGAGAACTTCGACCATGACCGCCTTGCCGCCGTTGACGAGGGCATAGATCTTGCCTTCCTTGACAGTCCGGGCGGAGCGTTTTTCGGCTTTGGTGATGCCGGCTTTGCGGAGATACTCGACAGCGGCTTCCATGTCACCGTTGGTTTCTTCGAGAGCCTTTTTACAGTCCATCATCCCCGCGTCGGTCTTGTCGCGGAGTTCCTTGACCATTGAAGCAGTGATATTTGCCATTGTTCGATCTCCTTATTCAGCAGATTTTTCTTCGGCTTTGGCTTCGGCCTTGGCCTCGGCGGGCTTCTCTTCCGCTTTCTTGGGAGCGGCGGCCTTTCTGGGAGCGGCTTTCTTTCTGGCAGCTTCAGCGGCTTCTCCATCCGCTTTCGCTTTGACATCTTCGGCACTTACCTGAACGCCTTCTCCGGCAGGTCTGCGGGAGGGACGTCTGGCTCCGCCGGAGGACGGGCGTCTTCCGCCGCGGTCACCGCCGCGGTCGTTGCGATCGTTGCGGTCGCCTCTGGAGGAACGCTGCTGTTTGGGCTCTTCCTTGGCTTTTTCCGCGGCAATCGCCTCGGCTTTGGCTTTGTTTTCCGCAGCCTTGCGGCCCCAGATTTCGGCGGCGTCCTTGATGGTCTCCACGAAGGTGTCCATGATGACCTTGATGGACTTCACGGCATCGTCGTTGGCGGCAACCGGATAATTGATATTTTCAGGATCGCCGTTGGTGTCGACGATGGCCACAATCGGAATACCGAGCTTGCGGGCTTCGCGGACGGCGATTTCGTCATGGCAGACGTCTACGACAACCACCACATCGGGCAGTTTCTTCATATCGGCGATTCCGTCGAGGTCCTTGTGAAGTTTTCCAGCCTGACGGGAGAGAAGTGCGATTTCTTTTTTCTTGAGGGGAGAATTTTCTTCGGAGATGATTTCGTCGATCTCCTGCATTTTGCGGATGGACTTGCGGATCGTGGAAATGTTGGTGAGGGTTCCGCCCATCCATCTTTCGGTCATATAGTTCATGCCGGTGGCGTCGGAGGCCTCGCGGACGATCTGCTGCGCCTGACGCTTGGTGCCGACGAAAAGAAGCTTGCCGCCGGAGGTCACAGTGCGCTGCAGGAAATTGCAGGCATCGGCGACCTGATGAATGGTCTTGGTGATGTCGATGATGGAGATACCGTTTTTGGAACCGTAAACGAAATCCTTCATCTTGGGGTTCCAGCGTTTCGTCTGATGTCCGAAATGACATCCCGCTTCGAGAAGATCCTTGACTGTGAGCGCCATTCTGAGGCCGCCTTTCCTTTTTCGATGCTTTAACCCGGACTTTCTGTTTTTTCGTCCGGCAAGACACCTTTGCTGTTTTTGTGTAATGCGCGCCCTCTGGTTGGTTGAGCAAGGGAAGACTCCGCCCCGCGGAATCCGCGCACGAACACGAATGAGTCAATAAAATACACCCAATACCGGAAAAATCAACCTCCTATGCCGGAAAAAAGCCAAAAAAGATCGAAGACGTGCATTGCATCTCCTGTCGCCGCAGGAGGTCGGCGCGGTTATTTTTTATCGGATTCCTGCTTTTTGGCTTCGTTCCAGAGGGCATCCAGTTCCTCGAGGGTGCATTTCTCCGGAGCACGATGCTGTTCCGCGAGTTTTTTCTCGATGAACGCGAAACGGTTTTTGAATTTTTTCGTGGCGCGCGCCAGAAGGAGTTCCGCGGAATCGCGCTTGCGGAAGCGTGAGAGGTTGGCGACCGCGAAAAGAAGGTCGCCGAGCTCGCCGTCGATCTGTTCATTGTCGCCGGTTTTCATGGCCGAACGGAGTTCTCCGATCTCTTCTTCGATTTTGTCGAGGATCTGTTCCTGGGTGCTCCAGTCGAACCCGACTTTGGCCGCTTTTTTCTGCACTTTTTCCGCCTGGATAAGAGCGGGACAATGGTTCGGGACACCGTCCAGAACCGATGTCTTTTTTCCGGGTGCGTGGCCGGGTTCCTTCGCCTTGACTTTTTCCCAGAGGTCGATCACGTCATTGGAAGTCGGTGCGGAAACATCCGAAAAAACATGCGGATGACGGAATTTCATCTTGGCGACGATTGATTTTGCCACGTCATCGAAAGAAAACATGCCGCGTTCCTCCGCCATTACGGAGTGAAAGACAAGGTGCATGAGGACATCGCCCAATTCTTCCTTGAAATTCTCATCGTCTCCCGCATCGATGGCATCCAGCAGCTCGCCGCACTCTTCCAGCAGGAAAGGCATCAGGGAGCGGTGGGTCTGTTCACGGTCCCAGGGACATCCTCCGGGGGCACGCAGTTTCCGCATGACCTCGACCAGTTCAGTAATTGCTTCGGAAGACATAATGCAGTTTCTCCAGAGGGTTATTTTGTCTGTGCGAACAGCCACTCCACCGCCTGATCGTCGGCGAACGCGGCATCCCATGCGTTATGCCCGACACCGGGGAGTTCACGGTAGATGACACGCGTATTTCCGCAGGCTTGCAGCGCCCTGACCATATCGCGGGAACGAAACACAGGCACGGCGGTATCCTGATCGCCGTGCAGGGTATAGACGGACAGATTTTTCAGTTTCGGCGCCTGACGGACGTCCGCTCCGCCGCAGATGGGGAGGACGGCCGCAAAAGTTTCCGGCATACGCGAAACGATGTCCCATGCGCCGTAGCCGCCCATGGAGATGCCGCCGGCATAAATCCGTTTTTCGTCGGGCTTGAATTCGGCGATTTTGCTTTTCAGCAGTTCCATGGCCAGTTTCATGTGGACCGATGGGGCGGCGGGCATCTCATGATTCAGGGAATCCCAGGGCACGTCGACCCACTTGCAGTTGACGCGGCACTGTGGAAAAAGGATGACCGCTTTCATTTTTTTCGCGAGACAGTACCGAATGATCGGCGGACCGGGAATCCTCATTTGAAGAAAGTTATCCTCCCCGACCGAACCGACGCCGTGCAGAAAGATGAGCATGGAATATTTGCCCGGCAGTTTTTCGCCGCAGACGAATTGACGGTAAGGGATGGTTTTATTGTCTGATCCGGTGAAAACCAGCGCCTGGGCACCCAGGGAATCGATGGTTTCCGGAGTCACGATCAATTCTTTCTGAGAATTGTGTACTGATATCCCCGCCATGGCAAATGCCTCCTGTTTTGTAAAGCCTGAGAATATACTGCAGTGATTCGAATTTTGCAAGTATCCCCGGTGGAAATAAGTACAATGGAAAACCCCTTCCCGTTATGGTTCAGGCGGGGAGGGGCGATTTGGCGGAGAGACCCGGTCAGCGGCAGCCGGTCGCACAAGTCCCTATGGCGTTGGCACAGGGGAAATTGTATCCTTCATACAATTTTTCGTCACGGGTGGCGCTTCTGATCAGGAGACGGAAATCACAGTGCCCATCCAGATACGAGGTATTCGTCCGGTTGGTCCCGTGCCGTTCACTTGCGAGGCTGTCATCCGTGACGGCATAGCCGGAACGGTTGTTCGAGTCCATATATACCACGACGGAGGAAGGTTTGAAAGCGGTGGATATCTTCCTGACCGGAGCATTGTAGTGCGTAAATTTGACATTGACCCCGTAGTGTGTATACTGAAAAGAAGGATCCGCACCGGTTGGAATCCGTTCCGAGGGACACTGAAAGGTCTTGTAATAGCTGTTCATGACAGCTCCGCAATCTCTTTCGATGGCCTTGGGATAAACGATCAGAGTCAGGACGGACCACCAGTAATCCTTCGCGGCACCGGAATTGTAGAAATGGGCGGCCGGAAAATATTCCTTGTTATTGTCCGTATACAAGATGCTGGCGGTTGCCATATCCTTCAGATGGCTCAGACAAAAGGCCTTCCGCGCAGCTTCCCGCGCCTTGTTCAGGGCAGGCATCAGCATGGCCGCGATAATTGCGATGATTGAGATGACGACAAGAAGCTCCACCAAGGTAAAACTGCCCGACCGTCTTGCTGAAACCGGGCCCGAGTACGCACAATCCCGTTCCGTAGTTGACGTTTTCATAATAACCCTCCTCCTGAAAAAAAAGACACCCCACCCTTTAAATTATAAACATAAGCATTTGTTATGCAATAGGCAAACCTGCCTATTTTTACTAATTTTGCGGAAAAACATAAAAACAGTTAACTCTCCTGAAAAACTTCATTCATGGGATGAACCGGCGGGAAATATAGGTAAAACTGTGAAAGGGCATAAAAAACGGAAGCAGGGGGAACTGTTCGCTCCAACTTACAATGTACTTTAAGGCTTTGCGGCCTTTATTCATTTCTTATTCGGAGCCCGTCTGCCTGCTTCCTGAGTCATACATTAGCATGGAACCTCAATTTGTCAAGCGGGGGAAAATTTTTTTTTGAGCAGATTTCAAGGAGAAAAGACAGGGGAATACGCTTTTCCAGTCTTTCCGGAGCGTTTTTTCTCAAAAAGCGAGTGTGGAACGGCGTCCTTCAAAGGGGCGGCAGAGAAAGTTCCTCTCCCTGGGCGCCGAAGGAATCTTTCGGCAGTTTCCCAGTGGCGCTGTCGGTAATGATCCGGATGATCCAGTCCGCCCGTTCCTCCGCAAGAAGATTTCCGGATCGCTGAAGCAGAAGCACCCTGTAGTTCGGGAGCATCCAGCGGATGGAAAGCTGTCCCTCCTTGCAGCCTCGATAATGAACGACAAAATCCGGCTTTTTCGTCTGGACGATGGATTGTTCCTCTTTGGTGAGTTTGATCTTTTTGTTGTGGCGGATGAAACTTCGGACATATGTGACAATTGCCTCTTCCTCCTGCGGAGTCAGCCGGTCTTTTTCCGAGAAGACATAATCTTTCGAACAGGAACAGAACAGCGTTGCGAGCAGACAGCATAAGCAGAATCTATACATGATTCATTTCCTTTCGTTTGAATGCGTTTGAATCGGATAATTTTTGTGCAGGTGTTTTTCCAGAACCGTCCGGACGATATCCGGATAGGTCACGACGGGATGCATCCGGGCAAGAGAACGGAGAAGCGGGAAACGGCCTCCGGCGCCGGCCAGCGCGAACGTGGTGAAGGCGCAGTCGACCGTCTGCTTTTCATCCGTCCAGTCGTCGTCTTTTCCTTTCAGACGCAGCGGACCTTTGATCTGTCCGCCGCGTTCCGTTGAATAATCGATTCCGGACGGCGACTGAAACATGCCGGAACGTTTTTTGGCGAGTTGTTCCTCGAGAACAAGACGGCATTCGGACGGCGTCAGTTTCATTACCCCGATTTTGTCCTCAAACGGAACCATCGAGAACAGATTCCTGCAGTTCAGCGGCCCGGGCGGCTGTTCGAATTTTCCCGAGGCGCCGTGAAAGACGATCGGGGCTCCGGTGTATCCGCGGATGGCGTTTGCAAACAATTCCGTCTGGCGGTTCGATTTCTCCGTCCCTGAAAGAGGCGCGAGTGTAAAGGGAATACGGGCAATCTGTTCCGCGCCGGTTCGTGCGGAACGTTTCAGCAGATCCGAAAAGACGGTTTCCATCTCCGGAAGGGGTACGGTGTCGGCATCGGGAAGAATCAATCGGCTCTGAAGGGAAATGACTTTGCGTTCCCGTGGGTCGTAAAGAATGTCCGCGACGGCGATGCCGCCGGCATGGGCGGGCGCCTGAAGGAACCATGAGTGTCCGCCGAGCGTTTTTCCCGGAATGTCCTGATGGGTGTGACCGCCGAGGACCAGATCGATCTGGGGATATTTCCGGATCAGCTGCGTGAGCGCGAGGCTTGCCGAGACCGGCGTGTATTCACCGGCATGGACGGCGAGGATGATCAAATCCGGTTTTGCATTCATCACTTCCGGCATGATTTTTGACATTTCCTTTTCCGCGTCGAGGAGGCGCGCGGGGTTCAGCTGATCTCCGGAGACGAGCGTGTCCAGTGCCGGAAATGTCACGCCGATCACGGCGATGTTCATCCCGTTTTTTTTCAACAGAGTCCAGTTGCGGAGGGGGGCTTCCTTCCAGTCTATGTTGAGGGCGCAGACGGTTCCCCTGAACTGCTTCAGAGATTTGAGAAGGGAATCTGTTCCGAACTCAAAGTCGTGGTTTCCGGGCACAAAAATATCATAGGAGAGAAGGTTCAGCGCGAGGATCATGACGCCGCCCTTGTCCAGTGTCATCGGGAACGAGCCCTGCATCAGGTCTCCGCAATCGGCCAATAAGGTTTTTTCCGATCCGCCCGCGGATTTCGTTTCCTGGCGTATGAGCGTGGCGATCCGCCCGAATTTTCCCTGTTCGACAGACCCGTGGATATCGGTCGTCTGAATCACCTTTAGGGAGACCGTCTGTCCGGAAACGGAAAGCCAGAGAAGGACGGCCGGAAGGCTCAGACAGAATTTACGGAATGATGTTGACATGGTGAATCTGACAGCTCCCTTTTTTGACGCCGCCGAGCTTGTGCATGACCACCGGGCACTTTGCACGCAGCAGGAACACGGTGGGGCGTCTTGTATCGCAGAGCGTCTCATAGTTGCCCTGTCCCTTGGAGATGATCAGGTCCGCGGAATGGTAGGCTTCCAGAAATTCGGCGGAGGCGCGGCCGAGATCGACTCCGGGGGTGTTGTCGCCCGTATCGATCAATCGTCTGGAGGCTGCCGCCAGTCCGGAGTCTTCCGCCTCGCGGCGTGTGACATCATTCAGGATGGGGCCTCCCCGGACCGCCACCGTCATCTTTGCACGGTAATGTCCGAGAAGCAGGGAATCGAACACCGCTTCGCCGCAGTTGTCGGTGATATACAGCACATTTTTCGCCTTTTCCAGAGCTTCGCGCAGTACTTCGAGAGCCTCCATGTCGATTTTTTCGGAAAAAGTTTCGGTGATCCGGTCCAGCGCCGTATTGAGGTCGAAGGCGGCATCCACTCCGAAGTCGATGATGTTTCCCGCCATGGCGAGACGGACCAGTCCCTCTAGCGGGTCGTCGAATGCCTTCAGTTTTTCGCACAACGGTTTCAGCAGACTTTTCGCATGTTCGGTGGAAAGGTCTTTTTCCTGTTTGAAGGGATCTTTCTCTCCGGTCTTCTCCGAAATAAGCTGATAGACTTTTCTGGCAATGACAGGCGGCGGATCATTGAAATCGGCTTTCGCAATCTCGCGCAGAATGGATTGGTACAGCTTCACATTATCTTCATGCGGCATCCCGTACCGCTTCGTCAGAAACAGGGCGCTTTTTCCAAAACATAGAATGCATTCGAGTTCAGTCTTCATCATGAAAAATCCATTTCTCCTGTAAAATGAAACAATACACCCACCTTCTGAAAAAGTCCATTTTTTTTCGCAAAAAATGACGCGGAAATCTTCCGCGGTTTTTAACCCGCGGGCAATATCCCGGAAGTTCCGGCAGACTTTCTGCGGACAGAATTTGAAAAACAGGACCGGAATGCTATTTTACAGGAGACGGAAAAAGATGAGCAAATAATACATTCTTTTGCATTTTTCCGTCGGAACCGGGACAGGTGGCTCATGGATTATTTCGATGATCTGATATTCGTCAATCACGGACAGTGCGAGAGCGTTTCCAACTACGCGGAGAACCGCATGTTCGACGGCTACTACGGAATCCAGTTCATTTACAAAGGGGAAGTCGAAGTTCATACCGGGAGCAATCCCCCCGAATTTTCGAGCGGTCCCGGCGTGTTCATCACCTGGCCGGGGATTCCCTTTTTCTACGGTTCGCCGCCCGGGACTTTCCGGTTTCAATCCCATCTTTGTTTCCGCGGCTCCCGGGTCGGCCGTTATATTTCAAGCGGCCTGATTTCTCTTCGGGAAAGGAATCTTTTCACACGTCTCCGGGAACCGGAACCGTTTCTGCGGAAACTCCGGAGCGTGTTCACTCTGCTGCGGGTCCCCGGGTTGAACCAGCATGCGCGTGCGGTCCTTCTTCTTGAGGAAATGCTGCTGGAAATCAGTGAACAGCCCGCGATGCCGGACCGCCTCTACAACCATTATGCGGGGGCTCTGCTCGCGCTCCGCGACCGGATCGCGAACGAACCGGCATTGATCTGGAACTTCCGGAATGAAGCTTCCCGGATGTCGCTTTCCTACGTTCATTTCCGAAGGCTTTTCAAACAGGTTACCGCCTGGTCTCCGGGGGCTTTTCTGCTGGAATGCCGTCTGCGGCGTGCGGAAAAACTTCTGATGTCCACCCACATGCGCATCAGCGAGATCGCGCAGGATTGCCGTTTCAACGATGAATTTCATTTCTCTCGCATATTCAAAAAGCACGGCTCGATTTCCCCTTCTCTTTTTCGTTCCCGTTATGGCCTCCAGTGAAATGATCAGAAAGATCATGTTTTTATCAAAAAGACCATTTGAATCAGGGCGGGAAATGCTATTGTATTCCGCGTAAGGGAGATTCCGTTTACGATATTTCAACAGGGAGATTCAAAGTGAAAAAAATGAAGGTCGCCTTTGTGGGGCTCGATACAAGCCATTCCGTTGAATTCGCCAAATATATGCAGGATCCGTCCCTGCCGAAAGAACATCAGATCAACGGATTGCAGGTCACCCGCTGTCTGCGGTTCGACACTCCGTTCCAAGGCAAGGAAGGGCTGGACAAGCGTCAGGCCTACCTCGAAAGCATCGGTGTGAAGGTCACGCTCGATTTCGAAGAGGCGGTGGCGGACTGCGAGGCCATCTGCATGGAGATCAACGATCCTGCTTTTCACCTGGAATATTTCAAGAAATGCGCCGCGCTGGGCAAGCCCATCTTCCTCGATAAACCTTTCGCCGACACGCTGGACAGCGCCAATACGATTCTCGCCGCGGCCAGAGAACATAATATCCGCTTCTTTACCGCTTCCTCGCTCCGTTACGATGTGAACCTCATCGATGCGGCGGCAAAGTGTTCAAAACCCGAATATGCCGGTATCTGGGGACCGCTCGGAAAAGCACCCGCGGGTTCTTCCATTGTGTGGTACGGAGTCCACGCCTTCGAAATGCTGGAGCGGACCATGGGCTCCGGTGCAGTTTCTGTTACGGCCGTCCCAGACCGCCAGGGAGTCGTCTGCACGGTGGCATACGTTGATGGCCGCCGCGGTATCGTTGAGCTCAATTCCCACTCCTACCGCTATGGCGGCGTCCTCCGGGACAGT
>Ga0209373_10000547_pt1 | contig 59478 bp, 64 predicted proteins | sample Higcelweek5metaG_FD_187173 | JGI IMG/M metagenome (GOLD analysis project Ga0209373, IMG submission 187173) | Freshwater pond sediment microbial communities from the University of Edinburgh, under environmental carbon perturbations - High... | ecosystem: Environmental > Aquatic > Freshwater >... | reverse complement strand
TCGGTGGTGGGTGCGACAGGGCCCGCGCGCACATAGCGAAGCGTGGGCGCGCCAAACAAAAACATTCAATTCATGTCGCTTGGAAGAAAACCACCGCCCTTTGGGTCGGTGGTGGGTGCGACAGGGATTGAACCTGTGGCCCCTACCATGTCAAGGTAGTGCTCTCCCGCTGAGCTACGCACCCACATTATCGAAGTTCCGGCCACGGGATTGGCCAGAGCGATTTGAGGCTGCTCATGTAGCATTATGCGTCGCCGAGTGCAACCGTCAGAATACGAAAAATTTCGTTATTAACCTTTTTCTTGTCCCGACCCTATTCCGAAAGCCCGGAATGCGCGCCAACAAGCTTTAAAACAGGAGATTCAAAGGCGTTTTCCATCAATTGCAGGGGATAACGATCCTTCACCGCCAAAAGAAAATTGGCCATCAAAGCGCTATCGACCACGAAATACTGGTCTTGGCCCCTCGCCTGCACTTTCTCAATGACGCGCTGACGAATCTCTAGCGGCAAAGGCGCAAGCTTCAAAGCTGGAACGCCATAGGCATAAAGAAGCCTGCTGCCGCTTTCGTCGGCCCAAACGACTCCGCCTTGCCAAGCGGCAGCCTGCGCCGCCAAAGACGGCTCAACCGGCGAACGCGCGGGAAGAAACGTCACGCCCAAAAGGAAAAGCAAAGAAGCCGCGCCGCCAAGCAAACTGGCCCGCCGCAGTTTTTGCGGTTCGGCTTTGGCAAGCGCAGCGCCCATGCTTAAAAACAGAGCCGCCCCCGCAAGCGCCGGAAAAAGATCCGCCGCCTTTGCCGGTGCGAAGGCCGCCATTGTGAGGACCGAGCCAAACAAAACAACCGCAGCGGCAGAGGCCTCCCGCCGCGCAGCGCGCGCCAGCGTGGCCATGCCCAAAGCCGTCAACGCAAGCAAGGCCAGAATGCCGGGATCCTCCGCGAAGGAAGCAACGCTCTGCACCACGGCAGGCCATGCCAAAAGAGGCGCGCCCGTTTGTCCGGCCTGCGTCACAATGAAAGGCAAAAGACTTATAAGCAAACCGGAGGCAAAAGCGGCCCCAGCTCGCATGGCCGTCTTTTTGTCCCGTCGCGCCACGAGCCAAAAAACACTTCCCAAAGCCAAGCCGCCATTGACCAAAGCGACATCGACCATCGCGCCACAAACGAAGCCGCACGCGCCAATCGCGCCGAGCCAATGGCGGCCCCTTTTTTTATCTGTCCCGATGAAACCAACCAACCCTGCCCACAAAGGCAACAAGCCCGCGCCCACGGCTCCAGCAAGCGGATCGGCGCTGGCCAGCAAAAACAGCACCAGCGCAAAAGGCACGCCTACGCCAAACGCGACGGCAAGGCCGCGCAAACGGCCGACGAAAAGCAAAGCCGCGCTCCAAGCCAGAAGCCCAAGGCTTGCCCACAAGGTCGCGGCTTCGTTACGCGCGCCTTCGGCAAACAAAGAAAAGAAAAAGCCCGTGCCCGGCGGATACGGCAAAACGAATTGATCCGTCCGCGCGTTATAGCGATAGGTTGCGGGCGCAATCCCCCAATAAGGGCTGGTCGAGCCGATTTCCAATCCGGTTTCGCGTAGCGATTCAAACGCGCTGTTATCCAAATGAGCGGACCTTAGGCCGCCGCTAAACCCGCGCGTTTGGAAAAGGCGCGCCTGAACGAAATAACCCATCGTATCTTGCGCATTGGGACGATCCAGCATCGGCGGCGCTTTTTGCCAAACGAACGCCAGCATCACGACAAAAGCCAAAGCCAGAACGCTTTTCTTATAAGGCGACAAAGCGGCTCCCGCCGCATGCAGCCAAGCGGGACAAGATCCAGAGCATAATTTTTTCATGAACAGAAACTCCGCATCGAGGTTCGGGCAGATAGAACCCTCATTTTCATAAAGAAAACCTATGGCGAAGGGTGGTCGGGGCGCCCGGATTCGAACCGGGGGCCTCAAGTACCCAAAACTTGCGCGCTACCAGACTGCGCTACGCCCCGCCGACGGCTCAAGCAAATAGCCGATATTTCCTTCCGCATCAACCTTATAAACGTTTCCAGCCCGATCCAATTGCCTTCTTTTATGACAAAAAAGGCCATTTTCTTTACCCAAAGATCGGGTAAAGTGGCGCTCATGATGAAAACACACCCCTTTTTTGCCTTTCTCGCCCTCTTTCTGCTTTGCCTTGGCCTGAGCGTTCAGCCAGCCCAAGCCAGCGATGTCGGCCCCCACATTAAACTTAGCGTCGGCCAAAAGCTGTCTGGCCACTTCATGCTCCAACATGAATCGCTTGCGCCATCCGAAACCACGCGCGAGCCCTTTTCCTCATCGGGCCACTTTGTGTTCGCACCAGGTCAGCAAATTGTTTGGAGTATTGAAAAGCCCTTTCCTTCCGACGTGACGATCAGCGAAGGCAAAATGTCTTTTGGCATTGGCGAGCATAAGATGCTCGATATGAAAACGGGGCAATTGCCATTCCTTGCCAATCTGGAAAGCTATATCCGGCTTGCGCTGAACAGCGACTGGAGCTCGCTTAAAAACGATTTCGACATTAAGACCAGCGGCTCAAACAGCAGTTGGACCATCACCGTCACGCCGCATGACGATGCGTTTGCGACGCGGCCTTTTGAAAAGATGGTCGCACGCGGTGGGCGGTTTGTGGAAAGCGCGGACGTCTATTCGAGCAAAAGCATCGAACATGTGACTTTGACGAACCAGACAATTTCGTCCGCCCCATAACCTTTGCCTTTAGGCGCTACGCGCGTGCGATGCGGTGTCCTGCCGTTCCGTTTCCGGCTTGGCAAGCAGTTCGATCGCGCGCGCTTTGGCCGTGATAAAATCAAGCTTACCGGAACCCAAAACGGGCACCTTTGCGACGTGTAAAATTTCGCGCGGCATATAAAGATCCGTCAGACCTTTTTCGCGCAGCGCATGGCGCAACGCATCGGCATCGAAGCTTTCGGCCTCCGTCATCAAAACAATGGCCTCACCGCGCCGCGCGTGCGGCACGCTGACAACGGCATGAAGCGTGCCGGGGCAAACCTTGCTGGCAACTTGTTCGATCGCGACAAGCGATATCATCTCACCGCCGATTTTGGCAAAGCGCCTGATGCGGCCCTTAATCGTCATATACCCTTCGTCGTCGATAAAAACGACATCGCCCGTATTGTGCCAACCGCCTATGGGCGCGACCAAAACGCCCGGCGCCTCCGCTTTCATATAGCCGAGCATCACGTTCGGCCCGCGCACCCAAAGCTCCGCACCGCAGGAAATACCTTCAACCGGATGCAAAGCAATTTCGACATCCGGTAAAATCCGGCCAACTGAACCGGAACGGCGGCATTCCATCGAATTGACGCTTATGACCGGCGCGGTTTCCGTCACGCCATAGCCTTCAAGCAAAACCTTGCCAAAGTGGCCTTCCCATGTCGCGCGCGTTTGATCTTTGAGAACTTCGGCGCCGGGCACGATGATACGCAGCGAGGCGAAATCTTCCGCCTTTCCCATGCGCGCATAGCCGGTCAAAAATGTATCGGTCGTCAGCAAAAGCGTCGAGGCCGTTTCGCGGATCATTTTTGGCACTTCGTGATAGTGCAAAGGCGACGGATAGAAGAAAATCTGTAGCCCCGAAAGCATCGGCAGCAAAGCGCCGACCGTTAAGCCAAAGGAATGATAAAGCGGCAAGCACGCGAACATCTTGTCTTGCGCCGTCAGCTCAACGCACGTCGTAAATTGCGCGATATTCGAAAGAAGGTTCTTATGGCTCAGCACGACGCCCTTGGGCGCGCCTTCGGAACCTGAGGTAAACAAAATAACAGCCGGATCGTTTGGCTGCACCGCCTCAAGCCGCTCAACCAAATGCTGCGGGCTTAACGTGGCGAGCCAAGCGGCTACCTTATCCGACGTCTTTATTTCCGCCTCAAGATCTTCGAAAAATAAAACGCGCAGACCAGCATCCTCAATCGCCTGAAGCAAAAGGCCAAGGTTCGCCCGTTCGATAAACTGGCGTGACGTCACAACCGTTCGCGCTTCGGTCATACGGCAAGCGCTTAAAACGGCGGCCATGCCCGCCGTGAAATTCAGCATCGTCGCGACGCGTTGAGACATTTGCGCGCCGAAGAAGCAAAGCATCGTCGCGCTCGACGTCGGCATCATCAAAGCTACACGCTTTTCATCGGCAGCCAACAAGCGGTCGAACAGACGCGAAAATAAATAGGAGCTTTTAAGAAAATCGGCATTCGAAAGCGTGCCGCTTTGTACGTCTTCGAGGGCCGTTGCCGACCAACCGCGCGTCTCACCAACGCGAACGAGCGCCTGCACCAACGTTTCATCGTACTGAACTTTTATGCACGCGTCGCTTTGGCTCGCGGCAAGACCTGATTTATCCAGCATTTTCACTCCGGCTGACCAACCTATCTTGAATAGATGTAAGAGCTTACAGACAGAAAGTTGAAAGCAAAAGCAAGAAATGGGGCAGCAAGCTTTTCGGCGCTTTTTTTGTGCACCGCACGCACACGTTAACTAAAATATGTATCGCCGCGAGGTTAAGAAGTTTATGCTTCTGAACATGCGTCCTTTTTCTCTCTTTTGCGCCACCCTTCTTGTTTGTTTTTGCGTCACGTCGGCCTTGGCGCGCGAAAACAAGCCCGATCCGCGTTTGACACCCGGTGAAGTTGTCGCAACGACCGATTTATCCGTGATTTGCAAACATGGCTATTCCGCCAGCGTGCGTCATACGACAGCGGACATGAAGCGCAAGGCATATAAAGATTACGGCATCAAAAGCCCGCACAAGAATTTCAAAATCGACCATCTTGTGCCGCTGTGCATTGGTGGCGCGGATAGCCAGAAGAATATCTGGCCGACGGATTTCGATGCCAAGGATCACACAGCCGCCGACAAAGACCGGTTTGAGCTTAAAGCCCACGACCTTATCTGCCATGGTGAAATGAACATACGCGACGGGCAAAAAATATTTATGACGGATTGGCGCAAAGGCTATGACAAATATTGCCCCACGCGCGCGGATTGCCCGTCTTACATGGAAATTCAAGAAATGATCAAAGCGCGTGAGGCACTACGTCAAGAAGACGAACCCAAGGCAACAAAGGAGAAGAAAAATGAGCCGCATTAAAATTGCCGTCATTGTCGGAAGCCTGCGCCACGATTCTTTTAACAAAAAGCTCGCCCATTCCCTGACTGAGCTTGCGCCAGCCGACTTTACGTTCGACTTTGTCGCCATCGACGCCCTTCCCCTTTATGACCAAGATGCCGATACCAACCCCGCGCCAGCCGTTTTGGAAATGAAGGCCAAAATCGCATCGGCCCAAGGCGTTCTTTTCGTTACGCCGGAATACAACCGTTCGATCCCCGGCGTTTTGAAAAACGCTATCGACCAAGGTTCGCGGCCTTACGGGCAAAGCGTTTGGGGCGGCAAGCCTGCGGCCATTATGGGCATTTCGCCCGGCGCGCTCGGCACATCGATGGCGCAACAGCATTTGCGGAATATCCTCGCCTTTTTGGACATGCCGACGCTTGCCCAACCCGAAGTCTTTTTGCAAATGAAAGACGGCCTTTTCGACGAAGCCGGACATATCGGTCCCGCCAGCAAAGCTTATTTACAAAGCTGGATGGACAAGTTTGCGGCTTGGGTTCGAAAATTCGCGGTGTGAATCTCTCCGGATTGTTTGATCGAACCATGAATAGGCGGTTCGTCTCCAGTCTTTTCACATGCCACCCTCAATGGGCCATAAAAGCACAGGCCTTCATATCAATGGCATTTTCCGCAAAGGCCATGAATTTCTATGCCGTGATTACCGAGAGAATGGCCTCGCTTTTCTGCAAGTTTTTTAAGGGAGGCAAAGGCTTTATCGTCAGGCACCTCGTCCAGATGACCGCATTTGTCACAAACGATCATAACGTGATGATGACATCCCCCTGCGCCGCAACATAGGGCGTAGCTGTTCGTTCGATCTATCTTTAGAACAATGTTGAGTGAGATAAAAAAATCCAATGTGCGGTAAAGGCTCATCGGCGAGAGAGGCTTCGCACGTTTTTTGTTGATGATGTCGAGAAGTTGGTAAGCGCCAACAGGCTCCTTCAAACTCACGAGTGCCTCTATCACATCGCGCCGAACGGTGGTGAGCGGCGTACCTTTTGCGCGCAAGGTCTCCCCGATGGCTTCAGACGCACTTGTTCTTTTGTTTTTTGCTGTCTGCGCTTTCGTTGGGGCGGCTTGCTTTTTCATGGACGATTCCTTTTCTGGAATGTTCATTTTAAGCAAAGCCGCGCCCAATAGCAAAGCTATCACCATTCAATTAGTTAACGACCTCAAGGCTCTTCCCGCAGGATGGAATAGCCGGAAGATCAAGGGGAACAAGGTGGCTCTTATTTGTCCCCGCCAAACCCAAAACCTTGAGGCGTAAAAACATCGTGATGATGCCCGGGGCGCCCGCAAGAGGCGCAAACCTTCCCCATAACATGGCCATCAATAAGGTGCTTCATATAGGGTTGGATTTTCCCATAAGGCATATAAACAGGTTCGGCAAATACGGTTGCGTCAACAAAGGGAATTCCAGGAAAATATTTACGATAATTCTCAAGCAAGGCGGGGTGTTTAGTAAGAAAAGCGAAAGCGGGTTTCTTCCCATATTCTCCCGATGACAACATAAATATGTTTCGACCGCGCACATTGGAAGGAAGAGCGGGATTGTTATCCTGAAGAATGATTTGTATTTTTTCTTCGCGATCAATAAACGCAACGACCATACTTGCCAAGTTATCATGGTCGGTTGTTTCCCAAACTTCCCCCGCTTTGAATGAGTTGTTCAACGGCTCAACGTGTGGATAGGAAAACTGGCTTTGTCGTTTAGAAAATAAATCGTTTCCACCCTTCGTAATCTCACGGCTGCAAAAGCTGAAAATATCACCAATGTTTTCGTTAGCCACAACAATGGGGGCGAGCGTCAATAAAGGTTTTTCATGTAAATGTTGAAGCATTGTTTCTTTCCTTCTTGTTATTATTACTTAGGGCCTGGAGCTGCCATATGGCAAACACAGAACGGATCGTCACATCTATGCGGCGAATCTTTTGCTCCCTTTTTTTCGTTCTGGGTGTTCTGTTTGTTCGACTCAGAAAGTTTGGCTTCAAAGGCCTTGCTTGTCTTATCTTGAAGATCGCTTGCAACCTTTATGTCTTCAACGCTGACAGTTCTGTTGGTCGGTTCGGCATTAGATTGAACTGAAGAAAAGCTCTCAAGATCCACGCCCATAGATTGAAAATCGACTTTTGAGAAATCAGGCGCAACCGTCTCTGTTGGCGAAGCGGCTATAACCGGTTCTTGCTTGAATTCCGTTTGCTGGATTTGAGGCGTCACAACGGGATCAGGTCCGGTTGACGACACAGCACGAGAAGTCACATCAGGCTTTGATACGGTAGCTATGGGTACAGAATTTGTTTTTTCTGAAGCAACAAGTGACGCTGCTGGTTGCTCCAGGGACTTTGGTTTGATCTGATCCGGCTTTGTGGAATGTTGTTCGTGAACGGGCGTTGATTGTCGCGGACCGTTTGAAGGAAAAGGCTGTTTAAGTTTTAGCTTAGTTTCCTGCTTAAGTTCGCCCTTGGACTCTGGCAGACTGGAAGCTACTGGTTTAGGCAATGATGGCGGAGGAGAAAGCGCAAGACCTGGCTTCGTCATCCTCTGTGGTGTCGATAGAGATTCCTTCGATTGAAGCGGTTGCTCCGCTATAGCGGCAGTCATTTGCGGGCGTGAAGAAGCGCGAGCCAAAGCACGCGTATTTTCTTGAAAGGAGATGCCAGTAAGAGCCCGAGCGGTTTCGTTCTGGGGCATTGATGGGGTGTTTTGGTGAGCTGGCCTTAGAAGAGGTAAAGGCGGAGAGGCCAGGCGTTGCCCCGCAGTATTCAGTACAGAAAAACGAGCCAATAAAGAATTGGGATGCGTCTTTTGTGGCCCTTTCTCAACAATCTGGTGTCTGCCAACGGGTTGTTGAGCGATGGGGGCCAATCGGTTCTGAGCAACTTTTTTAGCGGAAAGCTTTTTCCATCCTTGTTGTATGGAAATCATTTTTCCTTGTACTGAATCTTTTCGTGCAAAGCGCGATACACTCTTTGTCGCCTGCTGAAACGATTGTTTTATAGTCAGCATCGCCTTTCTGCGTTTGTCATCGGACGATTGCGCCACTTTTGGCTTCCATGCCACGGGCCTTTCACCGACCGCCTTGTCGAGTTGTTTCAATAATAAGCGCAAGGATGCACGCACAGGTTCCGGTAACGCGCCATTGGCTAGTTGTTTAACAATAGCCGCACGCATTTTCTGCGTTTCTGCTTTGACGTCTGTTTTGTTTTTGACCGTAGATGTCTTACTTTGCGCGAGCATAACCGAGCCTTGCAAAGAGCGACCTTGCTTCAGCATTCCCAAGAGGGCTGTTTGCGCTTCCATCGACATCGCCGCATCGACCTGCGCCAAAGCAAGCGTATGTGAAAAATTGCGCTGCCACGCTTGCAAATTTTCTAAGACCTTTTCAGAAGGAATCTCTGCTTCCCGTTGTTTTTGATGCGTCAGAAATTGTTCAATTTCTTCTTCATCCAAAGGCGCATAGCCAACCCAAAGCGCACGTTCAGGCAAAAGAATCTTTTCGGCCTCTGTTTGCGGCACGCGCAAACCGCGTTCCAAATCATAGACCAACAGAAAAGGAAGCCCGTCATCGAGAACAGCCGTTCGACTGGATAGGGAAAGCCCAAACGTATTAATTCCAAACAGTTCCGCCGTAGGGCGTAACTGGCTCGCGATATCAGCCGACAAAAGCTCAAGACTTTTTTCTGGCCCTACCCCATCTGGCCAAGCTGACAACAGGTGACCATAAACGCTCGTTAATTGTGTGACAAAGCTGGCTGAAAAATCTTCGGCCCCGGACACAAGCCACCGCTCTCCCAAACGCAGTAATGCGTCTTGAAGAGTATCGTCTCCGGCATCGTTCTGAAAAGCAAGATTGGTTTGCATGGCCCCTCGAAAGTGGGCCACACAATGTTACATTGTAACAGTCTAAGTCAAGAGGAATTGTTATATTATAACACCGCCTCTTTAGCGAAGCGCTCGTTGAGCTTTCAATCAGTTCGGATAGCGATCCCAAATTGCATCGCCGAGAAAACCACCATGGATGTGGTTTTTAAAAAAGCTGGAAAACGTGGACAGCAGCGCGTTGCGCCGCAGCGCGAAACAGTCCCCCGGACTGTTTCGTCGAACCTGTGGTTCTTTCCGACTGTCATCAGCCAACAAAAAAGCCCCCAAACGGGGGCTTGGAATGGATTCAAAACGTGGATTGTAAAAACGTTCGTTTCCTCACGTTTTTATCCTCGCTTAGCTCGGACAGCGGCGCTTTGCGCCGCAGCGCGAAACAGTCCCCCGGACTGTTTCGTCGAACCTGTGGTTCTTTCCGACTGTCATCAGCCAACAAAAAAGCCCCCAAACGGGGGCCTTGGAATGAATCAGAAAACGTGGATTGTAAAAACGCTCGTTCCTCACGTTATTATCTTCGCTTGGCTCGGACAGCGGCGCTTTGCGCCGCAGCGCGAAACAGTCCCCCGGACTGTTTCGTCGAACCTGTGGTTCTTTCCGACTGTCATCAGCCAACAAAAAAGCCCCCAAACGGGGGCTTTTTTGTTGGCTGGGAGACGTGGATTCGAACCACGGTAAACAGAGTCAGAATCTGTTGTCCTACCGCTAGACGATCTCCCAATAGCGTGAAGCGCGCCTTTCCTATCACATCAACTCCCGTTTGTGTAGCCCTTAGGCGTGAAAAAGTTCACCAAACCGCCCTTTCCTTAACCAATAGTCTTATTTTCCAAAGCTTTCCCCCAAGGCTCCTTTTGTGTAAGCTAAGCTTCTCTTTTCAAGATAAAACAAAGGACGCGCCATGAAAGGCCAAACGCAAAACAGAGGAATTGGTGGCCTTGCCACCAAACGCCGCGAAGCCGTCCGCGTCAAAACAGCCAAAAAACGTTCGGCCTCTTCTGCCGCTTGGTTGCGTCGCCAGTTGAACGACCCCTATGTCGCCGCCGCAAAAGAAGGCGGCCTGCGATCGCGCGCTGCCTTTAAAATCATGCAACTACACGAACAATTTCACCTGTTTCATGCGGGGCAACGCGTGCTGGACCTCGGCGCAGCACCCGGCGGCTGGTCGCAAATTGCCGCCAAACACCTCGGTGCAAGCGGCACGCTGGTCGCGCTTGATATCCTTGAAATGCAGCCTCTGTCCGGCACGCTCATCTTGCAAATGGATTTCATGGCCGAAGATGCGCCCGCCAAGATCAGGGAAGCTCTTGCTGGCGAGGCCGACGTTGTCCTGAGCGACATGGCCCCCTCGACCACGGGCCACTCACGCACAGACCATTTGCGCATCATGGCTCTGGCCGATTGCGCCGCTGCCTTCGCCATCGAAGTTTTGGCGCCGGGTGGCACTTTTGTGTGCAAATTATTCCAAGGCGGCGCAGAAAAAGACCTTCTCGACCTGCTCAAAAAGCACTTTGCCAAGGTTAAACACGCTAAACCGCCTGCCAGCCGCTCAGATTCAGCCGAAAGCTACATTGTCGCGCAAGGGTTTAGGAAAGCGCCTTAACGTTAAGATAAATATGATTTTATTATTTTCGCCTCTGGACTCTGCCACAAAAAAGTCATTTATATAAAAGCATCCGATATCGTTATCGTTCCCCCTGCTGAACGAGGCTTTTATTATGAAACCGACTTATCTTTGCTCTCTCGCCCTCTTACCGCCCTTGCTCTTTGCCGCGCCCGATAAAGCCCGCGCCCAGCAAGACAACGAAGTCACCGTCGAGCCGAACCGCGTTGTCGTCTCGCTTGGCGATAACGATCTCGCTGCCTTCGAAAGGCTCGCGCGCGAAACGACTAACGACGATTTTGTCTTTGGCTCCGTTGTGGTTTCCTGCGGCTATCTGAAAAAGAATGAGGATGGCCCGATGAGCCCCATCGAAGGGACCGAATCTATTTATCAGGATTGGTCTGGCGTTTCGTTATTCAACCATGAGCCGGGCCAAATCTCAGATGCGAAAGAACAGAAAAACCAACGCACAGAACTCTCGCTTGCGCGCAAAATTTGCCATAAAACGTTTCGCCAGTTAAACGCGCAGCAACACCCGGCAGCTTACAGCTTGAAATAAAACGCGACGTTTGTGCATCCGCCCGCCCCAAAGCCAGACAGCATTTCCATCTGGCCTTTGTTCGTAACGTTCGTCCAGCCGCCGTTGCCCGCGAAAGCATAGATAGGGCCATCGTCCGGCGCGTTATCCTGCGACGGCAAGGGATAGGTGCTTGGCAACGGCACATTATTGCTCGTGTTGAACCCTTCGCTGGAATGACCAGAGCCTTGCAAACGCATGACGATATCAGCGCACGCCTGATTGCGTTCCTCAACAGGTAGCGTGCTTGACATATCGAGCGCAACGCCAAAACCGACAATCCAATTATTGACGCGCTTAAAGGCGATATGCACTTCGCCGCCCCATTCATTGACGGTGGTATCGTTGTCTTTGATGGCAAAATCGGGAACGAGCTTAGCCGCAATTTGCTTAGCGGTCGTATCGGCATAACTGTTCGCACCAGGATACGATCGGTAAAGCGCGCGCACGCGATCCGCAACGTCCGTTATCGTTTGCACCGACGTTTCAATCCGCGCGCGATTACGCACCGCACCGCCCGCCGTCCACACAGCCGTCATAATGAGGCCGACAACGGCAAAAGCAATCGCGACCTCGATCAAAGTCGCGCCACGGTTGTGGGACTTGAAGAAAGAGCCAGCCATATCAGCCTCCTTTCCGCATCGTTTCATGCGTGAGCGTCCATTCAAGAATAGTCGGATCTGTGCGTGTCCGACCGGAAACGCGGACTTGCAGCGTACGCCTCATGGTCCCCTCGCCGCAATAGACGCTGGCCTCAAGAGCTAAATCGACGGCCCCCGCATTCTCAATCCGAAGACGCCAACCTGCCCCGGAAGCCGTGCGCAAAAGAACAGCGCCCCCGCCCTGCGCCAGCAAAGCCGTCACAGACGGATGCAAATGCCAACGCACGGTGTAATCGCGACCCGGCGGCCCGGAAATAACCTCGCGCCCCAAAAGCTGCTCGCCATCTTTCGAAAGCCCTAACAAGCGCTGGATCATGACTTTCTGTCGTTGCAAATAACCGTCATGCGCTAGCTCAAGGAACTGCATGTCTTCTTGTTCATAGCGCTGCGCCGTGATTTTACGCGGTCTGTGGCCGACGCCGCCATCAGGCAACAACTCACACGCGTTCGTATCGCCAAGCGTGAGCGTGCTGTGCGCCGCCGTGGCCGCCATTGCAAGCTGCCATTCCGGATCGCTTTCCGGCCCTGCGCCGCAATTGACGATAAGGCGTTCACGCCCAACGCTGAACTCAAAGCTCAACAACCCGGCGTGCGCTTCTTGATCAAAACCGCGCGGTGGAGGGCCCGCGACATCGACGAGCAAAAGGCTGCGCCCTGCTGTCAGCCGTTCATACCCCATTTGCGGCAAACGCTTGAGAACGCGGCCGCGCGTTTCGGCCAACGTCAACGTCGCTTCGAACAGCAAAGCCGAACCTTCGTTGCCGCCTTGAAACGCGGTCAGTTTGCCATCACCGTGACGGAAGAATTTCAAAACGGGAACCATGCGCGTAATGGCAAATTCCAGTTCATGCGGCACGTCCAGCTGCGTCCAGCGCAACACAGAACGCAGATCAATCATCCCGCGCAGAAAAGCCGCCAGACGGGCGGGATTGCGCGAAATGAGTCCGCCATCCGGCAGGACCTCTGCGTTCAGTTGGCGGATCAGAAGATCGAACGCAAGGCCCATGGCGCGTTCGCCCTCAACAAGCGCTAAGCCGCCATAAACAAGCCCTTTGATAATCGCGAGCCCTTCAACCCCGGAGGTTTGCGCGGGCGCTGTATGGATCAAATGCCGAAGCTGGCGCGCGCTTGCGCGCAGATGCTTGGTGACAAAAGCCTTCGAAGCGGCTGGACTATAGAATTCATAGAAAGCGATCCAGTTCGCAAGCCGCGCCCCAAGGATCGAGGGCTCCCACGTTTCTTCATCCCACGTTTCCTGTTCGTCAATCCAAGCATCAATAAGGGAAATCGCTTTACGACGCGCGAGGTCGCTACCGACAGCGCGTAAATCGCGCAGCCATTCGTGCGCCAGAAAAGCGCGACGGTTTGGCCAAGCCGCAGGCAATGTATCGAAAAGAAAAGGCTGGCTCGCAATGAGCATCTGCCCTTCTTTCGCGTCGCCGGGCCACGGATCGACGATCCCCAACCGCACACGATCCGGCATAGGGCCTTGATCCAACATCACGCGATAAATCGGGCTGCCGTAGGTTACGGACTGCACCCGTCTGCGTACCTGCTGTAAAAGTTTGACGGGGCTTTCCATCCGGGCCGCTTATCCCCTTAAGGCCTTTAGGTTGGCCGCATAAGCATCGGGGCCGCCTGCAAAACCGGCTGTGCCCGCGACAAGAACGTCTGCACCCGCAGCCCGCACGCGCGCGGCATTTTCGCGGTTAATCCCGCCATCGACTTCAAGGTCGATTGGGCGGCCCGAGGCGTCAATCAAACGACGCGCCGCCGCGATTTTCTCAAGCTGAGATTCGATAAAGCTCTGCCCGCCAAAACCCGGATTAACCGACATGATCAAAATCAAATCGATGTCGCCAATGACGGTTTCAATGGCGGTAAGCGGCGTCGCCGGATTGAGCGCAACGCCCGCTTTTTTCCCAAGAGCTTTGATCGTTTGAATCGTGCGGTGCAAATGGGGGCCCGCTTCGGGATGCACCGTGATGATATCCGCACCCGCTTTGGCAAAGCCTTCGATATAGGGATCGGCCGGGGCAATCATCAAATGCACGTCAAAGATTTTATCGCTGTGCGGACGCAAGGCTTTGACGATACCGGGGCCCATCGTGATATTCGGCACAAAGTGGCCGTCCATAACGTCGATGTGGATGAAATCTGCGCCCGCTGCGCTTATCGCGCGAACTTCTTCGCCCAGACGGGCGAAATCTGCGGAAAGGATCGATGGCGCAAGGCGAAGAGGCTGTTGGGTCATGCCCCAGAATGTAACCCTTTCAAAGGGATATGGCAATCGCCGCTTTTAGCGTTTAGCGCAAAAATCAAGCCCGCTTTTTCACAAGGCGCGAGATGAAAAAGCCATCCAAGCCGCCAAGATCGGCAAAAGCGCAAGGCAAACAACGGATATCGCCATCGGGATTAATGAGCTCACGCACGCCGCCAAGTTCCTCGGGGCGGACGGGCACACGGCTAAAGGCGGGCTGCCGCTCTAAAAATCTGGCGATCTGTTGTTCGGCTTCCTCAACTTGCAAGGAGCAAACGGCGTAAATGAGCATGCCACCCGGCGCGAGCATATCGGTTGCTACGCGATCCAAAAGCTGGCTTTGCAAGGTCTGCAAGCGCGGCAAATCTTCAGGCTTTTTAAGGCGCTGCACATCGGGATGCCGACGGATTGTTCCCGTCGCGCTGCACGGCGCATCAAGCAGGACAAACGGCGCTTTTTCGGCTGGCGTCCACTTTAAAGCATCAGCGCAGAAAATCGTTGCATCCAATTGAAGTCGCTTTGCATTATCCTTAAGCCGTTCCAGCCGAGCCGCCGAGCGGTCCACCGCCGTCACGCATGCGCCACGCGCCGCTAGCTGCATGGCCTTGCCACCGGGCGCGGCGCAAAGGTCATAGACTTTTTGGCCCTTCACCTCGCCCATCAGCAAAACAGGCAAAGCGGCCGCCGCATCTTGAATCCACCACGCGCCTTCGACAAAGCCGGGCAATTCGGGGATCGGCGTCGTGTCGGTCAACCGCACGCTGCCTGTCGGCAGTAAATGGCCGCCCAGCTTTTCAGCCCACAAGGCCGGATCGGCCTTAATCGTGAAATCAGTTGGCGCTTCGCCCAAATGAGCCAAGGCAATATGCCGCGCTGCGGAAACGCCGTAGGCCTTGCGCCACGCCGTCCAAAGCCAATCGGGGGTATTGAGCCGCGCTTCGTCCTGTTTTTTGACCATCGCAGCCCCTTCGCGCGTCATGCGGCGCAAAACGGCGTTGATCAGGCCCTTATAGGGGCGCGAGGCGTCATCAGCAGCGGCCAGCTCAACGGACGTATCGACCGCCGCATGCACCGCCGTGCCCAAAAACAGGATCTGAGCCACACCCAGGCGCAGGATATCTTGCGCCGCGTATTTCAGCTCATGCGGTTTATCGAGGCATTGACGAATAACGTCGTCAACCTGCCCCAAGCGGCGAAGCGTCATGGCGACAAGCGCGTGCACGAATCCGTGATCGCGGCGTTCGAGCTTTTTCAAGCCGTCATGCCGTGCCATGGCTTCGTCAAAGGCAAGGCCTTTGCGCAAAACACTTTGAAGAATGGCGAGCGCAATGGCCCGCGACGCGATGTCCGCTTGTTTCATTTTCTATCCTACGCATGCCCTTGCGGGCGGCGTTTGCTTTACGCGCGGCGATCGACGACGAAGTGCGCGATATCTTCGAGGTTCTTAGCGCGGCCTTCGAAAACGCTCAAATGGCCGATAGCCTGCTCAGAAAGCAAAATGGCTTGAGCCCGGGCACGCTCAGCGCCAAGGATCGTGACAAACGTCGCCTTCCCCGCCACGTCGTCGCGCTGGGTCGGCTTGCCTGTTTCCTCGGCTGTGCCTTCGGCGTCGAGCAAATCGTCGATAATCTGGAAGGCCAAGCCCAAATCGTGCGCATAGGCGCGCAAAGCGGCCAAATGCTGGTTCGAAGCCTTACCCAAAATACCGCCCATTTCCGTGCCGCAAGCAATCAGCTCGCCCGTTTTCATGCGCTGCAAGCGCGTGATCGCACCGATATCGAGCTGCGTCGTCTCGGCAATCAGATCGAGCATCTGCCCGCCGACCATGCCCTTAGCGCCCGCCGCACGTGCCAAAGCCGCCACAAGATTGCAGCGAACCTTCGGATCTTCGTGCGTGCGCGGATCGGCCAAAATCTCAAACGCGATCGTCAAAAGCGCGTCACCCGCCAAAATGCCCGTCGCTTCGTCATATTGAACGTGAACGGTTGGCTTACCACGGCGCAATTCGGAATTGTCCATGGCGGGCAAATCGTCGTGGATCAGCGAATAGCAATGCACGCATTCAAGCGCCGCCGCCGCGCGAAGCGCGCAATCTTCATCGACGCCAAAAAGCTGGGCCGCATTCAAAACCAAGAACGGGCGCAAGCGTTTGCCGCCATTCAAAACGCCGTAGCGCATCGCGTCAAAAAGCTTCTTTTCGGCAAAATCGGAACGCGGCAGAACGCGCTCCATCGTTTCGGTAACGGCGGCCGCAACATGAGACATCGCAGCGGCAAGAGTCGGGCTAACGGAAGGCATGAGAAAATCCAAAAACGAAGGTTAAAACGGAACGGCGGCGGGCTCGCCCGTCTCGCCGATAGAGATTTGCTGAATGCGAGCTTCAGCCTCGCGAAGCTTGGCCTCGCAATGACGCTTCAACAGAGCCCCGCGTTCGTACGCGCCAATGGCATCATCCAGCTTGGCGCTGCCATCCTCCAGACGGCGGACAAGCTTTTCCAGCTCAGCCATCGCCTCTTCAAAGCTTAAAGCCGCGATCTCAGGCGGCAAGGGATTCTCTTTTTTCGTCATGGCGGGACTTTAGGGGCTCGCGCCGGAAAGAGCAAGAGGAAGAGGAAAAAAGAAGAAAAATCAGGGGTCAGGGGGCAGGATTCAGGATAAAAAGGTCCTTTCCATTGCTTATAAGCCTAACAGCGTTTTTCATTTAAAAATTGACAGCTTTCCGGCAAGACCTAACCTGACCCCTGACCCCTGACCCCTGACCCCTGACCCTTGACCCCTGACCTTATGCCCGAAACGTTTCGCCTCATCCGCTCGTCACGCCGTCGCCGCACCGTCGCCCTGCACGTTGCGCGGGATGGCATTTTAACGATTCAAGCGCCTGTGCGCACAAGCCTCAAATGGATCGAATCCTTTGTCGCGAGCCGCGCGGCTTGGATTGCTGACCGCCGGGCCGAGGCTACCCGCAAAGGCCCCATCGTTTTACCGCAAGAAAACGATCTCATACCCGTTGGCGGCGAAACGCTGCGCCTCGTCATCCGGCGCGGCGCTTATGAACCCGCCCGGCGCGAGGAAGGCTCGCTCATCCTATCGCTCGCGCCCACACTAAACCCCGCCGATTTGGCCGCCGAGGCAGGCGTCGAAATCGCGCTTTGGGCCAAAAAGCATGCGCGGCGCGTTTTTCAAGAGCGTCTTTCTCTTTGGGCTGAACGGATGGAGCAAAAACCGCGACGGCTTGTTTTGTGCGCGCCCAAACGGCAATGGGGCAGCTGCACACACGACAACCAAATCCGGCTTAATTGGCATTTGATTTTTGCCGCGCCCGCCCTGCTCGACTACGTCATCGTGCATGAGCTTTCGCACATTCCGCACAAAAACCACGGCGCTGCGTTCTGGCGGCACGTGGCACGTTTCATACCGGCGTGGAAGAGCCTTCGCGTGCAGCTTCGCGCGTGGGAAGCGCCAGCCTGGCTGTTTCAAGAGCCTGCGGCTTAAGGTGAAATTGATCTAAGTGCCAAATCTCATTGGCGCAGCCGCTGGGCCCCGTCGTCAAATCGTACAGATCGACAATGCCGCATCCTGCCGCCAAAGCCGCCACCGCCAAAGCTTCGTTAAACGAACGGATGGTGCGGACAAGCGCAACGAAATCCTTCGCCGTCCAGTCGGTTCGCTCCTTCATCAAAGCACGCATATGCGGCGCCGGAACATTGAGAAAGCGCAAGCGAAGCCCATAGGGTCGCGCCGTTTCTGTCATAAAGCGCACAAGGCCCTGCGCGCAAAAAGTAGCCTGCACGCTAAAATCCGTTCCCGTTTTCCAGCAATAAGGCAAGATGCCTTCGCTCAAACGGCAATCAATCTCACCCACCGAAACGTAACAAACGGAACCTTTGGGTAAAAACGATAAACGTCCGTGCATATCGCGCTTAAAAACGTTTTCGCCCTCTTGCGCCAAATGCCACGCCTTACACCCAAAGGCGAGCTCCGTCTGTTCCATCGAACGGGTATAAGCCAAAACGTGGCTGTCCCCGACGATCACAGCTTTCTCCTTTGCGACCGGCCCCGGCAAAAGGCGCAGCGCTTGGATCAAAAGGCGAAACGCGCGCATCACGGCAAAGTTTTTGGCAGGGCCCAACGCTTGCGCGGCCCGTTCATAAGAACGCGCCTGTGCGAAAGCGTCCAAAAGAATGTCATCTTTGCGCGTAACCCAAGCGCCAATCGCGCGGCGCACTTCCAGCTCATAGCGGTACGGTGCCAAAAGCTGCGGCCTGACCAAAGCCTCGGAAGCCAAAAATGGCCAAGCCGCCACAGGCGAGCGGCGCAGGCGCAAAAGCGCGCTGTTGAAAAGCAATGTCGGATCTTCGGATTTACAAACGAGCGCAAGCGCCCACATGGCGGCGGCTTCGTCAAAGTCGCCCTCCTGCATGCGCAGGTTCGCGTAATTGTTCAACGCTTCGTAATAATCGGGTTTCAGTTCGATGGCGCGCGCATAAGCTTCAGCCGCCGCGCTCCAATCGCCTGCGCGTCGTTTTTCCTCCGCAAGGCGGAAAACGTCCTCGGCCTTTTCCGCCATATTTTACCACGCCATATTGGTCGTGGTTTTCTTTTCCTGTTGGAAAATGGTCATCAAAAGCTTCGCCATTTCCTGTCTTTGAACCCACGGCAGTTTCCGATCCTTAAACCGCGAGGACATAACGTCCCAGCAATAGATCGCGTGGTTTGTTTTACCAAGGCTGTTCCCGATTTTCCAGTATGTTTCGTTACTGCCCCGTAAAAAGGCCAGAAAGTCCGCCGACGATATTTTATCGCGGAACATCTTGTCATAGCTGGATTGGTAAGCCTTAACGATCTCTTCAATCGTCTGCCATTCCTTACGAATCTGGTCTTTGATAAAGGCCATCATCGTAAGCATTTCCTTATTCTCAGCCGCCGGAACGCCTGCCGCTGGGGCTTCGTTTTCCTTAAGCCATTTGATCAAATCGACGAGCTTGACCTGCTCTTTTTGGTATTGAAAGGAATAGTACACAATGCCGCGCCACGACGAGAAGATGTCGAGCGCGCCCTGTTGCGGCAACCGGAAGGCCGTAATCAAAGGCTGCAAAGCGTCGATATCGCGCGCCTCCCAAATCTTGTCGATCAATTGGCGGGCCCTGTTGTCGTCTGCCGCCGTATCTTCATCCGGGAACGCCGCGCGGACAAGCGGCTCAAACCGCTGCAACATGAAGCTTTCGATTTCGTTCCAAGCCTCTTCGCTCACTTCGAAAAAGGCTTCATCCATCGGGATTTTATACCGCAGGAAGATATCCTTCATCAGGAAGGGGTCTAGCGACGGCAAGCGATCCAAAATCCGCATGATCTTAAGATCTTCCTCAAGCTTATCCTTGGGGATCGCGCTTTCGCCGTAATGCGCCATGATCGACGGTTCCAGCAACTTATCGTGCAGGAAAATCGTGCGCCCGCCTTCGTAGATATTCTTCTCGTTAAACGGGAAATAGAGCTTTGTGCCGACAAACGGCGCGCCCTGCTGACGATCAACTTCGGGCACGGTGTCCTTAACCAGGACAATCGTATTAAGCTGTTTGCTACGGAAAAACGGCTTCGCATCAGGCTTTTGTGCCATAACGCGCTTCGTCATCTCGTTGCAATTAAAGACGCGGGGCGAACCCACATCCAGCATTGGCTTCAGGTACTTGTTCGTCATGCCCGACCAACCTTAGGGAATGTTCCACAGAAGAGAAAACGACTTTTAGCCTAAGGCAAAAAGATTAAGGCTTAATCAACGCCCGCATACGCTGAGCTATTGAATTTTATGGATTTTCGTTCATAGTGTGCCGCTTTCATGCTTTTAAACCGGGTTTTTGCGCTGTGGTCGCCAAACTTCTTCTTTCCGTTCAAGCCGCCGAAGTGAGCTTTGGCGATAAGCCTCTTTTCCACGAGCTTGCCTTCAACATTCAAGAAGGCGACAAAATTTGCCTTGTGGGCAAAAACGGCGCGGGGAAAAGCACGCTGATGAACGTGATTACCGGCGCGCGCGAACTTGATGCGGGCACGCGTTGGCTTTTGCAGGGGACGACCATCGGCTATCTCCCGCAAGATATTCCTGTTGTGCCGGGCCAAACGGTTTTCGATTACGTTTTCGAAGAGCTGAAAGACGAAAACAAGAATTTCGAGAACGAGTACAAAATCGAACAAGTCGTCGAGCCGCTGCGGCTGAACGTGAACGATCGCATGGATTCGCTTTCGGGCGGCCAAGCGCGCCGCGCCGCCCTCGCCCGCTCACTCGTCGAAAGCCCGAACATCCTTTTACTCGATGAGCCGACGAACCACCTCGACCTCGAAGCCATCGAATGGCTTGAAACCTATTTGAAACGCTATCGCGGCGCTTTGGTTTGCGTCAGCCACGACCGCGCGTTCCTCAGCAATATTTCGGACAAAGTTTTCTGGCTCGACCGAGGGCAGCTGCGCGTTTGCCCCAAAGGCTTCGCCTATTTCGAGGAATGGTCGGTGCAGCTCCTCGAACAAGAAGAGCGCGAAGTCCACAACCGGAAAAAAGCCGTCGAGCTTGAAGTCGAATGGGCCAGCCGCGGCGTCAAGGCGCGGGCTAAGCGTAACGTGCGCCGGGTTGCCATGATGAAGAGCGAACGCGACCGCCTGCGCGCCGACAAAAACGCCCTTACCCGCATGCTGGCGAAAATAGCCTTTACGCCGCAGGAGCAAGCCGAATCTTCCTCGCGCCTGATTAGCGAGTTTTATAACGTCACCAAACATTTCGAAACGGCGCGCGGCCCCAAGCCAATCCTTGAAAATTTCTTTTTGCGCATTCAGCGCGGCGACCGCATCGGCATCGTCGGCAAAAACGGATCGGGCAAGACGACGTTTTTGAAGCTTCTCCTTGGCGAAATGAAGCAAGACACGGGCACAATCAAACGTGCCAAAGATGCGCAGATTGCCTATTTCGACCAAAAGCGCCGGGATTTAGACCCCACTCTTTCGCTCCAGAAAAACCTTATCCCAACAGGCAGCGATTATATCGACGTCATGGGCAAGACGCGGCACGTCTGCGGCTATCTGCGCGATTTCCTTTTCGATCCGCGCCATGTGGGCGATCCGGCCAGCTCGCTTTCCGGCGGACAAAAGAACCGGCTGATGCTGGCCAAAACGCTCGCCAATCCCGGCAACCTTATGATCCTTGACGAGCCGACGAACGACCTCGATATGGACACGCTCGACAAGCTTGAGGATATTCTTTCCTCCTATACCGGCACGCTGATCGTCGTCAGCCACGACCGCGATTTTCTGGAGCAAACCGTTTCCAAAATCATCGCGTTCGAAGGTGACGGCCATATTGAGGTTATCATCGGCGGCTATCACGATTACCTCGCCTTCCGCAAAGCCCGGCAAGGCGAAGAACTCGAAGAAAAAGAGAAAGAAAACCCAAAGACCGCAGGTAAGTCGCAAGCCGCAACGCCGCGTGAAAAAAAACCGCGCGCGCAGCTATCCTTCAAGCTGCGTTATGAGCTGGAACACTTGCCGGGTCAGATCGAAAAACTGGAAGCCGAGATGCACGCCGCCGAGGCCACGCTCGCCGATGGCGCGTTCTATGGCCGCGACCCCGAAGGTTTTGCTAAAGTTTCCGCCGCGCTTTCTGCCGCGCACAAAAAGCACGACGAAGCCGTTAGCCGTTGGCTGGAGCTTGAGGAACTGTCAGCGGACACGCAAGCGTAGCACCACGCGCCTTTTGACATTCACTCCATAAGCCAAGCGCATGGATCGCACGCAAGCCGCCAATCATCAGCGGCGCATCGCGTAACGTCTCAAGCTTTGTAAAGAACGACGTAAGCGGCACAAAGTGCATCTTTTCCTTGATCTGGTCTGGATCGACCGAAACGACAAACGGATAAAGTTTTTCCGGCGTCATCCCAATCGAGGAATAAAAGCCCTCTCCCAACCGCCGGAGCCGCCCGTAATGCGTGCCGATTTTATCGGCCAGAAAAGCCTGCGCTTCGTGATAGGAATGTATAGCAAGAGGCAATCTATAAATTGGCGCCGCAAAAATCCGGCTGGACCCTTCGCGCATTTGCGGCGCTGGCAGATCCAGTTCATCCATGCCGATGCAAATCTCGCCATTTGGCGCTTTGGCCAACGGAATAAGAACGCCCGCCTGCGCGCTGGCCTTAACGGGCAGTACAAATTCCAACGGCTTGACGGTCAATTGCTTCGTGGTCGAACGTTCTTCGAAAAGCGAACGGCGCAACGACAAATAGCCGCCGTCTTGCGCCGAGGGCGCAAACAATTGCCGCGCTTCATTGCGGAGAAGGAACGCCATGCGTTTAACGGTAAAGTTTGAAACTTGCGGCGCGTCCAACACGCCATCAATCCATGCCTCCGGCTCAATGCAACGGGCGCGCATCAAGGCATAGATATTCAGCTCAAGCCGCGCTTCCGGCAAAATGCCGACCTGCGCCGCGCGCAACAATTCCTGCGCCCGGAAAAGACGCACGCTGCCGCTATCGCTGAAACCGGAAACGTCGGGCGAAACGTGGTGCATCAAGGAACAAGACGGATCGAATGTTCCCTCACGCAGCTTGATAAAGCGCGACTGAACAATTTCGTCGGCAAGACCCGGCGCGGGATAATAAGTCAACGCCGGATCGACGGATTCAATCTGCTGTTCCGTTAATCCCGCTTTTTTCGTCACACCCGCCGCGATATCGGCTTCGGTTCTGACATTGGCCAGCGCGACGGGTTCAATCAAATGACCGGAAAACAATTTGCCGTCGAGCGAAACCGTCCCGCGCGGCACGACATTGACAAGCGGTCGCGGATAATCGCTTTTCGCAGCGACGAACAAATCGCCGTTCACCTCAAGATACGGCAAACAATCGACGACTTCGCCCGGCCTTGAGACCATATCGTAGAGCATCCCGTTTTCGTCGTTGCGATAGCTTGCCAGACGCAGGTAATGCGCAGGTTCATCGCGCGCAACGGCCCGTTCGCCAAGCCACACGCTGGAATCCGATCCTGTTTTTTGCACAAGGGCAACATAGTTCGTCGGCGGAAAATCTATGGGTTTCATTCCCTCATCCCACAGAGACGCTTGCTGGGCCCAGCGGTTCATCACGATCCAGCGGTTCCAAAACGGCCCGCGATAGACGACACGCCCACCTAATTTTTCAAGCTCCTCACGATAACGATCAGCCGAGAAAAAGGAATAAACTTCTTGGATCTCGTTTTCAAAAGCCTTGCGATAATCCTTGCGCAACATGAACTCGGCCATCCAAAAGCGCGAAAGATAAAAACGCCGCCACCCGCGCCGCGATGAAGCGACCTCATCAAGGAAGAACCCGCGCTCGCTTTCCGGCTCGGCCAGCGACCGCGCGACTTTCGAATAAAGGACGAGCAAATCGGCGCTGCTCATCGTCTCGGGTGTCGTGCCTTCGCGATCGTGCGGCAGGTCGATATAGCCAAAGCTATCCTTGGGCCAGGTAACAAAATCACGGATAGCCAACAAACCGTTCGGGTTCAGCGCCGCGAACTGATTGCGAAGCGCGTTCAAAACGGGCTCGATCTGATAATCTTTATAAGAATAGACGTGATGCAAAACGCTTGAGTTCAAAAAACCGTCAAAACGACCAAGCTCTGTCGGCGGCGTTTCAATATCGCCCAGAACATAGGAAAGGTTCGGCAGCCTATATTTTTCCTGCGCCAATTCGATACGCTTGGGATCGTTGTCGATGCCAACGACTTGGATGTGCGGATTGACCTGCGCGAGGTAATAGCTGCCCTCACCCCAGCCGCATCCCATATCGCCCAAACGCGCGCCCGGCTCCAAAAGAAAATGGCCGGAGATAAAAGCTACCTTTTGCGGCATTGTGGGATCGGTTTGAGGGCACCAATATTTCGCGCCTTGCTGCCGACTATAATGATCCATCGAAATCACCTCAAATCGAAGTCTTTTAGGAACGCTGCGAGTATTCCTCATCTTGCGTTTTCTTGCCACACTTTCCGTTTTTCAGCGGCTTATGGTTAATTTCCCTCTTGCCAAAAGCGAGGGCTTAGGCGAGCGTTCCGTATCGACACCTTTTTTCTTGGAGAAAACCCATGTCACGCAGTTTCAAGATTCTCGGCCTTCTTGCTTTCTTTCTCCTGCTGGCCTGGGCCGGAGCCAATGCTTCGACAGCCGTGACCGCGCATCAAACGACGAAAAAAGCCTCCTTTATGGACGACACGAAAGATACGGATAAAGCCGACAAGACAGACAGCGCCGCCCCCACCGCTTCGTCCGACGACGGATCGAACGGCGATTACATCCCGGCGGACGAATCCCCGGATGAAGGCGAAAGCGAAGCCGACTAACGCTTGCGTTGCCTCCCCCGCGAATCCGAACGCCCGAAAGAAATCTTTCGGGCGTTCTTTTTTTCAGCTAAAATCAGCTTGTCTTAAACTTCAACCCAAGGCGTTTTCCTATGCCCTCCATGCCGCTCTATCATGGTCCCAATTGGATATCGAGCCGCGCAACAATGGCGGAAGCCTTTGACCTTCTCGATAGATTGCACGATTTGTGCCTTGAGCTTGAAGACGCGGAATCGCCTCTTTCTTCCGGCATGCTTTACGCTTGGCTTCGCGCGACGCGCGGCCTTATCGAAACGCTCAGCTGCGCGTGCGATAACGCTTGCTCGGACGTCATCGCTTGCGGCTCACCCGTGGGCACCTTCCGCCAGTTTTGGAAAAGCTGCGAGATCCGCATGCTTTTGCGCGCGCTCAAAGCAAAGGCCGACACGCTGATCAATGCCAGCAAACCCGACATCGCCACCGACATGGTATTTCTGACGGATCGCCTTCAATCCTGTCTTACGGCGCTTGACCAATAATCCGTTTTTCCGTCACGACCAGATCAAGCTTCTCATCGAACGGATCAAGCGGCAAAATGGCGCAAGCCTGCGCCTCATAGGCAAGGCCAATGGCCCAAACGCCACGGCGAGCGCGCAGCTTCTCAAGCGTCCGGTCGTAATAACCGCCGCCTTGCCCCAAACGCGTGAGGCTTTCATCAAACCCCAAAAGCGGCACGAGCAGCACATCCGGTTCTTTTTCAGGCGCGTCCGCTAACGGCTCGGGAATCCCCGCAAGCCCAGGCGCAAGCGCATCCCCAGGCACATAGGAACGGAACGCAAGGGACGCCGCCCGCGCCGTTAAACAAGGCAGCACAATTTCATGTCCATGCGTACGCAGCCATTCTTCAAGCGGTGCCGGGTTCATCTCGGCCTCTTGAGCCAGATAGGAACTAACAATCGCGCCTTCGGGTAATTTCAGAGACGAAGAAAAAAGCGAGGCCAAGGCTTCGGCTGCCATAGGATCGGCCTGCGCGGCAGACACACGCCGCGCGCGCAGGAGTAAACGAAGCGCTGGTTTTTCCTCGCGCAGCATTATTGAACGACGCGCCACGTCCCGTCAGGCGACAGGCAGGCCGTTCCATAAACGACGGATTGACGGCTGTTGATCCATGCCGTCGTTTCATAGGAACGGCAGGTGCGGCCATAATTGTCGATATAAGTTGACGAAGCTTGCGCGGCGTTCACGGCTGGCGCAGTAACATAAACGGGCTGAACAACCGTTGTTTCATAAACGACCGGACGCGGCGGCGGCAAAGGCGCAACGGCATACGGGCCCCACGGATCGTAAACATAATGTGGCTGACGGTAATAAGGCCGCTGCCACCCGGGACCGTGATGCCAACCAGGGCCTCGTTGCCAACCTGGCCCGCGTTGCCTGTCGTGATCGCCAGCAATAAACGTTATGGATGTGTCGGCCTTGGCCTGGGCGGCAAAGCCACAGCCGAGCGCCAACGCGATCAAAAGAAGGCTCAAAATCTTTTTCATTTTCGCCTCTCCCTTTTATGAAGGCCCACCGTGCCGCGCACCCTTTGCGCACAGCACGGTGGAACCATTCCTTTTACTTAGCCGCAGGCATGTCAGGCATTGAGGACATATCGGCTGGTGCGTCTTTCGCCGCCCCACCCTTCATGCCATGTCCACGATGCATCATCATGCCGCCTTCGCCACGCGGGCCATGCATGCCGCCCATTGGGCCAGACATCATCATAGCGCGCGGCAAAGCCTTGCGTTCTTCAACCGCGAGAGACCCCGCCAAATCGGCAATCGTTTTGGCGCGGACATCCGCGATTTGCGCATGAACTTTTTGCGCTTCGGCATGCTTCGCCAAATAGGCGTCCTTGTCGAAAGTCGGCGCGATCACAAGTTCGTGCAATTCTTTGTGCAGGCCCATTTCTTGCGCCATAAGCGGTTTGACTTCCGCATGCATCTTTTCCATGGCGTCCTTGACCATCTTCATCTTCTCTGGCGGAAGCGGCGCAGGCACAGCGGCCGTCGCAGGAGCCGCCGTTTTCCCAGCGTCTTGAGCAGCCGCCTTCGGCGCGGCAGCAGCGGTTTCAGCATAAGACGGTGACGCCGCCATACCGGAAACCAAAAGCACAGACAACAAAGCCGAAGCGGCGTAACTGTAAGCTTTCTTCATAGGCCCTCCTGAGGTGAGAAAAGTGGGGAACGACTCCGTTTGTTCTTATGATTTAGCGCGAAGTCCATGGCGGAATTATGCGCGAAAAAACGATTCTTCGCCTCAAAATAGGCGTCGTTTTCTTCATTTTGACATGATTAGAATCCCAAGCCTTTGACAAAGGCCGTTTTTCTTTTCCGTCCTATAACGCCGTCAAAGGTTTGATAAAGCTTTCTTGGGATTCCGTTTGAAGCGAATCGTGCAGAACGGCAAAAAGCCGCGCGACTTCCTCATCCAGCTTCCACGGCGGATTAAGAAGCACCATGCCAGAGCCGTTGAGATGGTCGCTCCGCAGCTCAGGGAAAAACATAAATTCCACAGCCAAAAGTTTGGGCAAACCGGCGGCGATCAAAGCTTCGTGAAAACGCCAAACGGCAGGCCGCTCCTTAATCGGATACCACAAAGCGGCCGTAACGCCCGGCATCCGTTCATGGATCGTCCGCGCCGCCGCAACAAGACGATCCCATTCATTCGGCTGTTCGAACGGCGGGTCAATCAGAACGAGTCCTCTTTTTTCCGGGAACGGCAAAAACGCCTTAAGAGATTCATAGCCGTCGCGCTCATGAATCTGCGCCCGCTCATCACCACGGAAAAGCCACCGGAGCTGCGAGGAATCTTCAGGATGCAGCTCACACGCGACCAACCGGTCCTGAGGCCGCAAAAGCTCGCGCGTCAGCAAGGGCGAGCCCGGATAATAACGCAGCGTCCGGGACGGATTAAGCGCCGCCAAAACCGCACGATAAGGCGCAAGCTCCGGCACATCCGGCGCAGCCTTCACCAAACGCTGCGCGCCCGCCTCCGCTTCGCCCGTCTGCCGCGCGCGCGGCGCTTCAAGGTCATAACGACCGCATCCCGCATGCGTATCCAAAACCGCAAACGGTTTGTCCTTGCGTTTCATATGCTCGATCAAAAGCGCGAGGATCGCATGCTTGACGACGTCACAGGCATTGCCCGCGTGATAGATATGCCGGTAATTCACGAAGGACGCCCCGCCGCAACAATCCGCTGCCCGCGCTGGACGACTTCTTCCAAAGGTTCGACCACAACCTGCATCGCCGCTTCGCTGGCATAGATCACATGATCGGCACCGGTCATAAAACCAACCGCCTCGCCAAAGAAAACCAAATCGCCGCGCTTCCAAACGATATCGCGCCAATGGCCGGGCAACGGTTTCCCAAATAAGATTCTTTGTTGATCCACATCGCGCGGCGAGTCGATGCCCGCCATGTCTAAGACCAGCTGGGCAAACGCGCCGCCATCAAGGCCAAGGCTTGTCCGCCCGCCCGCAAGATACGACACGCCCAGCAATTGCCCCGCCGTGAAAACATAATCGGACGTTTGCGCTTCATCGACCGGCGCAACGTGTTTTTTGAAAACAAAGCCGCCGCTGGCCAGCGGATAAAAATCACCTGCTTCGCCATCGAGCGAAACAAACGAGCCCAGCGTCAAACGATCCAAAACCGTCGCATGCAAATCCGGTTCGGCATAGACAAAGGTGCTGAGCACCGTAATCCTGTTCATCATCGCGGCGATGGTTTGATTGAGCGCGTCCTTGTGACGGATATAACCGACATAACGGTCATTGCGGTTTTGAATCCACGCAAAGCCGTCCTTGCGCTTTTCAAGCACATCAAGGAACTCGCCATAGCGGATTTCGCTCAGGCGGCGCGCTTTTTCGTCCGGAGAGGCCCATAAAGGCAAAACGCCCCGCACGCATTGATAAAGGACGGGTTCGACGAATTTTTTCGCTTTTACGAAAGGCCGCAAGGCCACATCGGCCAAATCAGGCCGATAGGCATTTGTGCGCGGATCAAGATCGACTTCTGTGCTCATAAGCGCGGAGATTACCAGAGCGTTCGAACGGACGAAAGGCCTTTGGAATCAAAGATGCGCAAAATAAAACGGCGGCTTGCTAGGCCTCAACCCAGCGAACCGCCGTTTTGTCTCAAAAAACCAGATTAGGCCGCGACATCCGTCGGCCAAGCCTGCGTTTCCGCCGGAGCCTCAGCCGGAGCGCCCATAGACGCCACCGTCGCCGTTACGGCTTCAAGCGCGAAATCCAAAGGCTGCCCATCGGAAAGCTGAGCGACCTGCGTTTCGGCCTTTAAGACCAAATCGGCATAGAACGTCAGGAAATCAGCGCCCGGCTGCGTGCGTTGCACGAGGACGTTGCGGCGATCCAGATCGTCACGTTCGCGGCGGATATAGCTCAGCTCACCCAAACGGTCGAGCGCACGGCTGACCGCAGGCTTCGAAATGTTCAACGCATGGGCAAGACCGCGCACGGTGTGGGGGCCTTGGCCAAGATAGACGGAGAGCAAAAGGGCAAGCTGCCGGGCTGACAAATCGGGAGCGTCGCCGCGAACGCTCATCACCAATGTTTGCCGCCATAGTTCGAGGGCTTTAAGCTGTGTACTCACGATACCGATCCTTGAAGGAGAAAGTTCAGATAATTGACGACCGGGAGTGTGCGTCGGAGCGCCTTTGATTCGCAAGCCGAAGATTTTTGTTTTTACGCGATTCCCCCCCTTGCCGCGACGCGCAAATGGTTCTAGCCCGGCGCTCTTTTTGATTCCGTTGGCGCGTCCTTTTCTCTTCGCGTAACGGATGAAGAACGCCGGGAAAAAACCTCCGTCTCAGACTCTTGGATAACGCTTCTCAAGCAGCTTCAGCATCGCGCGAAGCATCGTCGGTTCCCCGCCTTCGGGACGCCCCGGCTTGCCCGGCAGGTTCCAGCCCATCATATCGAAGTCGAGCCATCGTTGCGTTTTTGGAACGAACCGTTGCAAAAAGAGCGCAGCCAAAATGGGCTGGGCATAACCGGAGCTTGGCGACGAGGTTAAATCAGCGAATGGCGTATCAAGCATACGCTCATAGCCTTTGAACAAGGGGGAGCGGTAAGCATAGTCCTCCTGCTCTTGGCATATTTCTTCCACGTCACGAGCCAAAGCATCGTCATTTGTGAAAAAGGTCGCGATTTCCGTCCCCATGGCCGAACGTTGCGCTCCCGTCAAAGACGTAAAGGAAAGGATCATATCCGGTTCTTCCGTCACCGCCTCGGCCAACGCATCGGCCACAACCAACCGCCCCTCGGCATCCGTATTGCCAACTTCGACCCGCAGGCCGTTGCGCATTGTAATAATGTCAGAGGGCCGGAAGGCATTGCCCGCCACCGAATTCTCTACAGCCGGAACCAAAAGCCGCAACCGCACCGGCAGATCCAAAGCCATCACGCACCGCGCCAAGCCCAAAGCCGTTGCCGCGCCGCTTTTATCCTTGCGCATAAGGTCCATACCGCCGCGCGTTTTGATATCAAGACCGCCCGTATCGAAAACAACGCCTTTACCGATGAGCGTCACTTTGGGATGCTTCGGGTTTCCCCACGTCAAATCGATCAAACGCGGCGGCCGCACGTGTGCGCGTCCTACCGTATGGATCGCCGGATAGTTTTGTTCCAGCAAATCATCGCCGACAATCTCTTTCACCTTTGCATGAAAAAGGCCCGCGATCCCTCTGATCTCTTTGGTCATTTCGGCTGGACCAAAATCTTCGGCAGGCATTGTGATCACGTCGCGTGCTTGCGCAATCGCTTCGGCGAGAATTTGCACATGCTCCACGTTTATTTTCTTTGATAAACATAGCTTTGCGGTGCGTTCTTCACCTTCTTTATAAGCTAAGAACTGATAGCTTCCCAAAAGCCAACCCAAGGCCAGCTGTTCCTCTTGCGCCGGGCTTGCCGTCGTTTCCAAACGGTACGTTCCCTTCAGCAAAGCCTTGGGAAGCGCCGCCAGATCCCACAGGCTCAAAGGTTCGCTGCCCCCAACGACGACGCAAGCCACCTCACCCTTCGCATCCGGGATCAGCTCAAAGCTGCCCGCTGCCGCTTTGAAGCGTCGCGTCTTGAGCCATTGGCGCGACGCGGGCTTTTGCTTTTTCTCCCACGCCTTAAAACCCTTGGGGTCCATAAGGACAAGCGGGATAGCGCCGTGCGGCGCGGCCGTTGTGATCAGCGAAGAAAGCATGGCTTATTCGACCTCCGGCGTGCAGGCAAGCTCAGCCCGGCCCGTCAGATAGCAATAGCTCACGCCGCCCGTGGATGTGTCGATCCGAAACACGCCCACATTGGCCGTTGTATTGCTGTGCTGCATAAGCGCAAAGGGGCCGCCGTTCAGCGCATGTGCCGGGGAAATCGCGCCCGCCAAGCCAAAACCAAAAGCCACGAGCAAAGCGCCCAAAACGATTCCTTGAAGCTGCGACATGGGAAAACCTCCGTTTCCTTAGAATAAGGGAATCAACCGAAGCGCATTGTGCCGCAGAAAAGGCCTTTTAAAAAGGATATCAAAAAAAGCTGGCACAATCGGCCCGCGCGGACTAGAAAACAGGAAAGAGAACGTTTTGTTCCGTTTGTTATTCTTTGAGCACCGGAGAAGATCGATGCCCTATGTCGTTACAGAAGCCTGCATCCGTTGCAAATACATGGATTGCGTGGAAGTTTGCCCTGTCGATTGCTTTTACGAGGGCGAGAATATGCTCGTCATCAACCCGGACGAGTGCATCGATTGCGGCGTTTGCGAACCGGAATGCCCGGCCGAAGCTATTATGTCAGATTCCGACGCCCGCGCCGAAAAATGGACGGAAGTGAACCGCGAGTTCGCGGGCAAGTGGCCGAACGTGACCCACAAAAGGGAACCGGCTGCCGATGCTGATGAATTTAAGGGCAAGGCCGACAAGGCCAAGCTTTTCTCGGACAAGCCGGGCGAAGGCTAAGCTTTCCGATCATACGAATAAGAAAAAGGCGCCCTTCGGCGCCTTTTTTCATCCCCGCAGCAGCGCGAACCAACGTTCGCAGGCGGCCAGATCTTTGGCCATAGCTTCCTGCCGCGCTTTCGTTACAGGGTCCGCGCCCCACATGAGCGCCTGATGGTTTACGTCCAATTCCGAAGCCTCCAGAATAGCGCTGGCCGGACGGCCATCGGCCAAAGCCAACCCCAAAACCAATGAACTCGCCGCATCGGCCGCACAGCTCAGCCCCGACAAGGCCAAAACGTCTAACGCCTCAATCGCGGCGCGCAGCCCTTCCCGGATTTCCGGCTTTTGGCGCATAGGCATCACGCCGCAGCCGCACAAGAACGTCACGCTGTATTTCTCAGCGCACCAATCCAAATAAGGCTGCCAGACCTCGTGCTGCTTGGCGGCGAGAACTTCCGACCTTTCGGTGCGCAGGCACAAAAGCTCGCTGTCGATAAAAGCCAAAAGGCCTTCTTCCGTCTTGGCGCGGTCTTTGGCAATAAGGTCAAACGCGCTGGCGGCGATCTGCGTGAGCGGCATCGTAGCGGGCACGATCTTTTCGCCCTGCCCGCGCCATTCCTCCACAATCGCTTCAGCCAAGACCTCACGCGGCAAAAGGAAAGCTTTGCCCGCAGGCGTCATCAAATAGCGCCCGTCACGGCGAACGGCAAAGCCGCCCTCTTCGGCAGCCAGATCATAAACAGGCGCTTGGGTTCTTCTCGTTTTCATGTTCTCTCACTCAATTACTAAAAAACTTATCGCCGATACCCTGAAGAATTTGCCCGCCATATTGTTTCAAATTGTCGAGCAAAGTTGTTTCGTCGGACACAAGCGGCATCAGATCGTTACCGTCTTGGTGATAGGCCAGCGCCAAATTGTCAAGCGTAACGGCACAATCGTTTTGTCCATCGACATGGAGCATCGACGGCACGCGTTCCTTAAGGCCTTTCGACAAAGTCAGAATCCCTTGGATCTTGCGCAACAAGCTGTTCGTATCAAACGAAACGCTTGGCGACAAAAGTGAGCCGTAAATTCGCATCGGCGGCACGATGGCGGCAACGCCAACGCCCTTGGGCCGCGTTTGCAAATCGATATTCATGTGTTCGTCCGGCAGGTTGATCGTTCCCGTACCGGCCATCGTGGTGCTGTCCAAATCGATTAAAAGGCCATTTGTTTCGACAAAGCCGTTTTTGACATCGTACCGGGCCGCCATGCAATGAATGCCGGGGCTAACCAGCGTGCTGGCGCCGGGAAGGAAAAAGTCCGCAAGCCCACCAATAACGGTTTGCAAACCGCTGGTCGAAAACGTGCCCGTATCCATCAGCAAGTTCACATGGCCATTGGCATGCGACGCGAAATCGTACGAACTGCGCCCTGCTGTTTTCAAGTTCAGATCCAAATCGACCTTGCCCGTAATCATGGATTCGACGCCGCCCAAATCCAGCAGCTTTGAAAACTCAAGATTTCGCCCAGCCAAAGCCGCCGTAACCTGCGCCTCTTCGCCACGCGCATCGACCTTGACCAGCCCTTCGACGCGGCTTCCCGCCATATCGACGGCAAACGGCGCAAGCTGAAGAAAGCCGTCCGTTAACGTCAAACGCGTTTCAAGATTATGCAAAGGCGTCAGCCCCAGGATCACGTCGTTCATCTTGAGTCTTATATCGGTATCAAAGAGCCGCAGCTTGTCCGTCGCGATCACGCGCCGCGAGAAAAGCCTGCCATTTGGCACAGCGCTTTTGACATCGGCCAAAAAGGTTTGCACGCCCAAAAGCCCTTGTTCGTGCCAATTCAAATCGCCCAGAGAAAAATGTTCGCTTGCGATGACGCCTTTGAACGAAGGGCGTTCTTTCTCAAGCTCAATCTCCATTTTACCGATAAGCGCCGTTTCGCCCGCTGCCGCTTTAAAAGAATCGACGGCAATTTTCTTCATGTGATCGGTCAGGTGGCCCTTCGCATCGATCAGCATACCGGCATAGACGCCCTGCATATTAAAGGGCCATTCGGCATCGTTGAGCGAAGCAAAAGAACCGCCTGCCACATCAAGTTCAACCGGGAGCGAAGCCCATGATCCTTTGAAATGCGCGTGCAAACCGGACTCTGTCGCTTCGAAAGCAAGAGCCGGAAGTTCAAAAATCGCGAGCGAACCTTCATCCGTCATCACGCCAAAACGGCTTTGCTCGACCGAAACCTTGTGAATATCCAAATCAATTGGCGGCAGCTCGGTTGGTTTTTCCTTTTTCGGAACGTCTTTAAAATAGGTGTAGTCTTCTTCTTTGGCCGTGGGCGATTTGGGCGTAAAGACCCAATTTGCTGCGCCGTTTGGTCCACGCTCAAGCTGGACCTGCGCGCCCTTCACATTGACGGAAACGATTTCAAGTCTTCGCGCCAGCAAGCGCCAGCCGCTCACACGCAGCCCAAGTCGATCAATCTGCGCCATCATCGGACGGCTGCCCCACGGCGGATTGGCGATGCTGACATCTTCAAGGCCGACGCGCAGGCCTTGGCTCAAAGAAAAGTTCCATTTGATCGCGCCATCGACATGAACGGCGCGGCCTGTTTGCGTTTCTAACGCTTCGATAATCAGGTCGCGATACGGCTCAAGATTAAACGTCCAGACGTACAAAAAGGCCGCGAGGATCACAAACCCAAAGCTACCGAGCAAAAGACCAAACGGTCCATAAAGCCGATCTAACGTTAAAGGGCTATGCTTTTTCGCGAATTTCTTTTTCGAACCCTTCGTCATGGATATCTCCACTTGTCTTTCGGCAGTTCAAAGACAACTTCCGCTTTTTCGTCAAAATTGAACCAGCGCCATGTCTTGCGCATAGCGGGCGGCAGCGGCGCCGTCACATCAATAAAGCCCCGGCGCGGATGCGGAATAACCAACCGCCGCGCATGTAAATGAAGCCCCTGCCCCAATTCATCCGCTGGCAAATCGCTTTCTTCCGCGTCAACCATGCCGCCATAAAGCGGATCGCCCCATATCGGCGCGCCCAGAGCGGCTAAATGCACGCGCAATTGATGCGTACGGCCCGTCAGAGGCCACAGGGCGACAAAAGCCGCTTTCTTTGGCAAACGCTCAACGACCTTATAAAGGGTGGAGGCCGACTTCACCTCGGCTTCGTCGTCCTCTTCCGTCGCAACGCGCATAACCTGTCCGCTTTTGATCAAAGGCTCTTCAATCAAGCCTTCGTTGCGTTTGGGCACGCCCATCGTCAGCGCCCAATAAATCTTTTGCGTTGAGCGCGAACGGAAAGAAGCCGTCAGCTTGGCCGCCGCGAAATCGTTGCGCGCAATCACAAGCACGCCGCTTGTATCCCTGTCGAGCCGATGAACAAGCTTAGGCCGCGTTTTGCCATCAAGGCTCAGCGCCATCAGGCTATCGTCCAGATTTTCCTTCAGCCCCGTACCGCCCTGCACCGCGAGACCCGGCGGTTTGTTGATGACAACGACGTCTTTGTCCTCAAAAAGGATCCATTGCTTGAGTTTTTCGGGGTTACGGATCGGGTGACCGCGCCCCGGTTCAACCTTGGCGGCGAAGCGTTCATCGCTGCGCAGGCACGGTGGCAGGCGAATCATGGCCCCGGATTCGAGCCGATCTGGCGAATCCGCCCTTTTGCCATCCACACGGATCTCACCCTTGCGCAACCATTTTTGAATTTGGCTCTGCGCCGCCCCCGGAAAGCGTTTGCGAATCCATCGGTCAAGGCGCATACCTGTTTCGTCTGGCTCAACAGCAAGGCAAACCTGCTTTTTTGAGCTATTTTCAAGTCGTTGGGTCTTTACAACGTCCATAGTACCCGCCTTTGTCCACAGACCAAGACCGCCGTGTGTGGCGGAAAGGTCACATTATCTCATACCGTTCTTCTTGTTATAGAGTGGTTAACAAACTAAACTAAGTGACGACTCGCTATCAGAGTGCTTGGAATTTCTGTTGGTTGCCTATAAACATAATCCGCTTCAGGTTAGCGGTTTCCTAACAACCGTGCCGGATGAGTGTAACGTGATGCAAACGAAGGGATTTGCGATGATCCGCAAAATTATGTTGGCCGCTTTGTGTGCCATTCTTCTTTCGGCTGGACTGCCCGCTTGGGCTGCTTCCAGCGAAGCGCTTTCTGCAGGGGGCGCGAACGACACCACTTTAGCCGCTCCTTATAGCGGCTCGCAGGATTTGAGCGCCAGCATGGGATCTGACTCGTCGGATGCGCTGGCTAACTTCGGCCCTACGAGTGGAACGGTCGTCGGTAACCGCAGCATTGAGCTACGCGATGAGGTGTTACGCCTCCGCTCCTCGGTGAGCTTGAACGCACATGAGTTTTCGCTCCTTCGCGCGAATGGCGCGGCGGGCGCGGTTCAATACCACTCGACGGTCGCAGCCATTACGGCCCGCCTTCAAAACGGCACCACGCGCGGCAATCCTATCTTGCTCCGCCAATGGGACGAAGCCGAAGCGAGCCTGAACGAAGTCACGAACTCTCTCGACCGTTTGAACGCTCTTCAAACTTCGGTTGCGGCTGACGCTTCGCTCGCGGCTTACATGCTCGAATCTGTTCAAGCGGGCTTCCTGCTTTCCGGCGCCGTTGACGAAGATCACGATCAGTTGAAGCTTCTGCGTGACGAAGTCAGCCGTTTGGTTGTCCAACTCGACTATCTGCGCAATCAGGTCGCCGATGACCTTCAACGTCAAACGAACTATCTGACGACGGAACGTTCGAACCTTCAGACGTTGGCTTTCGCAATCACCCGTGGCGAACTCCTTGGCAACAGCCTCGCGAACCGTCCAGTTATTGTGAACCCCTCGCCCGTTATGATGCTGCCGCAAGCTGGCAGCTCTGGCTCATCTTCGTCGGGGGCTTTTGCGCCAGCGCCCAACGCTGCGCCTTCCTCTCCCGTCACGCCGGGTAATCTCTCCAGCTTGGGTCCGACGCCGATGTCGCCGCGCTCCTTTATGGAAGAAACGGGACAGCCGATACCTCAACAAGCCTCATTGCCGACAGGCGATGCAGCGACGGCGCCCTCTACGGGGCGCCTTTTAGCATTAGTAAGGTACAATCAAGCTGACGTCGATTATCACCAGCAGCTTTCGACAGCCGTCAGCATGGCGTTACAGCGCAAGTCCGATCTGCAGTTTTCGGTTATCGCCGTTACGCCGTCGCGTGGTGACCCTTCCGAAATCGCCACGCAGCAAGAAAGCGTGACGCGCCATGCCGAAGATATCAAGCAATCGCTCGTTCAGATGGGCCTCTCGCCCTCACGCATCACGGTGGCCAGCACACAAATGGACGTTCAAGTCCCGGAGGTTCACGTTTATATCCGCTAAGTCTTCTTTCAACGGACAAGACGCGAGCCAGGGAATACCTTCCCTGGCTTTTTTCATGAGCTGATATATTTGACCCAGATGGTGTAAGTCGTACCGAGCCAACAGAAAAGGACCTCTCCCAAAGGGGGCAGAATCTTTTTCATCGCCCCGGCTCTTGCGACGTATACCCGCGCACAGAAGGTCCAGGCCGCGTAGAATTCGGCGCCACCGTCGCCTCATAAAACGCCTTCTTTTTCGCTTCAAAATGAGCAAGTCCAACAAGCGCGAGGGAGGCAACGCGGGAGGCATCGCCCTTAAGCTCCCCGTTTGCCAGTTTCTCTTCAACACGCTGCCGATAGTTTCTTAAAAGCGATACGCTTGAACCGTGAAGAGCACCAGTCAACGGGTTGCTCGGCAGACGAAACCGTTCAGGCGCCGGGCGATCCGCATCGCTCGCCCAAATAACCTCACAACCTTTGAGTGTTCGCTCCTGTGATAAAATTTCAAAAGGCACACGATCTGGCGCAATGCCCTTCAAATAGCGCGCAATCTCATAAGCGGACGCATGAGGCGCATCGTTTAGTAGAACAGCGGCTATGGCGCGCTCATACATGATATCTTCGATAAAGGAAACATCGCCCGTCGCCTTGTAAATCGCCTTCAATGATTGGACGTCCGCATCGGCTTCATGCACCAGCGTAAATTGTTTATCCGACATCCCTTCGGGCTTGGCGAACGTTTGGCCTAAATGCGCGATCTCATGACCGGCGATAAACGCGCGGGTTGCCAAAACATGCTGTTCGCCCAAAACCGCATCAAGGCCTTCAACGCCCGTATGCATTTCAAAGTACTCTTTTTCAAAACCAGATGGATTCCAAAGATTCTCAGGCTGATAAAGCGCGACAAGGCCAGCTTTATGTCCCTCGTCATCGTGAAGCTGCAAAGCCGCAGGCCCGCCGATAAGTTCGTGATCCTTTTGGGCAAGAGCAGCATAAGCACCCTCAGCTAAAACCGTGCGCGCGATAGGATCAACTTTTCTATCGGCCTCAATACCTGCCAAATCATTGGCCATCAGCGCATAAACTTGACGGCTGTTTCGTTTTTCTTGTTCAATCGCTGCGGCTCCTTGCTGCAACGATTCAAAGGAAGCCAAACTTCGAGCGCCCTCCTGAGCCATCTGCGCGTTCAAAACAGGAAGCACCGCAAAGGGTAAACCTTTCGCATTCGCCTTGGCTTCCTGCGCCAAGATTTGTTTGGCTTCAGGCGTGAAAAATTGCGCGGCAAAAGCTTTTTGCGCCGCTGCGCCACCCAGCAAAGCCACAACGCTGAGCGCCAAAGCCGTCTTGCGCGCGAACGAGCCAAGCGAGCCTTTCGCGCAATGCTCAAGGCCAACCAACCGAAACAGACCTTTGACAACTTTCCCGTTCATAACGGCTCACATCAAAAGCGTTTTAATATTCGCTTAACCACAATGCTTCTTTGCCTACGGTTTGACCGTAGCACAATAGGGTTGATAATCCGTTCATAGGCGCGGAAAAACGAGCTTAAACGCCGCTGATTTCGATCAAAAAGCCCTTAAGATAGGCGCTTTCCGGCAAATGCGGGTGCACAGGATGATCGGGCGCGGCAAAGGTCGTGAAAAGGATACGCCCTTCCCGCCGCGCTTCGGCAAGGCCTTTGGCCACTTCCTGCGTGAACAAAGGCAAGTCCATATTGTGCGAGCACGAAGCGATATAAAGCAAACCGCCCGGCGCGACGAGCGCCGCCGCAAGCCGCGTCAGCTTGCGATAGCCGCGCGCGCCGCTGGCGATATCTTTGCGGCTTTTGACGAAAGGCGGCGGATCGGCAATCACGATATCAAAGCGTTCTTTCGCACGGCCACGTTTTTCGAGATCTTCAAACGCGTCGGCTTGTTCGAAAGAGACAACGTCCTCAAGCTTGTTATGCTGGACCGCCAGCTTTGCCATCTCAAGAGCTGGCGCCGACGAATCCACGCCGACCACGCGGCTTGCGCCCTGCTTGGCCGCCAAAAGACCAAACCCGCCCGCATGGCAATAAAGATCGAGAACGGACTTGCCCGTGGCATAGCGCGCGATCAACGCATGATTGTCGCGTTGATCAAAATACCAACCCGTTTTTTGTCCGCCCAAAATATCGGTAAAATAAGTCAGGCCGTTTTCGCGCACTTCCAAAGGGCTTGGCGGCTTGCCTTTCAAAAGGAGCACCTCGCACGGGAGGCCTTCCATCTTGCGCGCGCTGCTTTCGTTGTGAAGGACAATGCTTTCCGGCGCAAAAGCTTCCTCAAGCGCCGCCGCAATCGTATCCTTTAAACGGTCCATGCCCGCGCTGTTCATCTGCACGCTGAAATGCGGGCCAAAGCGATCCACGATAAGCCCCGGCAACCCATCGGCCTCGGCATGGATCAAACGGTAATAAGGCTCGGCAATCAGCTTTTCGCGCAAGGCCAAGGCAGCCTGAAACCGGCCGACAAAGAAATCCTTGTCGATTTCGCCAAGCGGCGCGCGCGTCACGATGCGCCCTGCGATCAAGCTATGCGGATTGAAGGTACCAACGCCCAAAACCGAACCGTCGCCTGATTGAAACGACACGATCTCACCCGGCGGCAAAGCCTTGGCCGCGCCGTCCATCACGATTTCGTTCGAGAAAATCCACGGATGCCCACCTGCCGCCCGTTTGTGGCGACCGGATTGGACCCGCACGACGGGATTTTTCATCCTTGTTCGCTCAGCATGGCAATCGGCTTCATAAATTGAGGCTCGATATCCCACGGGAAATAGATCCACGTATCTTGGCTGACTTCCGTCACAAAAGTATCAACGAGGGGCTTGCCCATCGGCTTGGCATAGACCGTCGCAAAGTGAGCCTTGGGCATCATTTTGCGCAAGACCTCAAGCGTGCGGCCCGTATCGACCAGATCGTCCACAACAAGCCAGCCTTCGCCGTCGCCGACATTGGCCGCCTGCTTCAGAACTTTGGCTTCTGCCGTTGCTTGCGGATGCGTGTCGTCCGCATGATAGCCGACAACCGAAACAGTTTCCACGATGCGGACATCGAGCTCGCGCGCGACAATCGCGGCCGGAACAAGGCCACCGCGCGTAATGGCGACAATGCCCTTCCACGGGCCCTTTTCCAACAAACGCCAAGCTAAGGCCTTGCCGTTCCGGTGCAACTCATCCCAAGTGACCGGGTAAAATTTCTGCGTGCTAGAGGGGCTCACGACAACGTTCCTTTTCTAACGAAAAATATCTCAGGGTTTCTTGGTCAAACGGACGGTGACATCGACCCTAGCAATGCATCGTCCAGACGGTGTTTCAGGCAGCTGACTGATTTTAAAACTGCCCTCGGGTATATCCCACAAACGGTTCGAAACCTCATCGAAAAAATGATAGTGCGGTTCAAGCGTCGTATCGAAATACGTGCACGATTGATCGACTGACACGCTCCGCAAAAGCCCGGCTTGCGTAAATTGGTTGAGCGTATTGTACACGGTCGCCAAAGAAACGCGCCCTTTGCGCTTACGCACAGCGTTCATGACTTGCTCAGCCGTCACATGCTTGGGCAAACCATCGAAAAGGATTTTGGCCAAAAGAATTCTTTGCCGCGTTGGCCGAAGCCCAGCGCGTTGGAGTTTATCCGACAAAGATTCCTTTTCGGCGATTTGAGGTTCGATTACGTTACGCATGGCCCTATTATCGACGATAATAGAGGGAATGTGAAGGGAAACGGATTATAAATACGGTCTATGAGACGATTCGTCGGAAAATTTGTCGGAACCGTTCTGGGATTCGCCGTCGCCGGAGTCAGTGGGGCCATTTTTGGCTTAACCATCGGCGCGTTGCATGACGCCCGCAATGAAGGCCCGGTCCCCCGTCGCAGCCACGTCCTTGAAAACGACCTTTTTCCTGATTTTTCAATGAATAAGGAACAAAGGACGACCTTTTCTCTTGGCGTGATTGTTCTGGGCGCCAAACTCGCCAAAATCGATGGTCATGTCTCACGCGAGGAAGTCCTTGCCTTTCGTCGGGCTTTTCGCTCACCGGATTCTCAGTTGGCCGAAGTGGGCCGCCTCTTCGACGAGGCCCGCACCAGCTCTATCGGCTATGAACCCTATGCCGCCAAGATCGCCCATGTTTTCCAAAGACAGCCCGCGATTCTGGAAGAGATTTTGGCAGGCCTCTTTTATATCGCGATTGCGGACAGCCCCCGGCTTTCGCGCGGTGAGCTGCTTTTCCTGCGCCGTATTGCCGTTATGTTCAGCTTTTCCGAAACGGACTTTCAACGCATTGCGGCCCGCGTCGGCCTACAATTGCGTTCCAGCCCCCCGCCGCCCAAGCATGATTCGGCCTATGACGTTCTGGGTCTGCCGACCACGGCCACAGTTAAAGAGATTAAGCACACTTATCACGCCTTGATTCGTAAGTATCATCCTGACAAACTCGTGGCTGCTGGCTTGGCGCCTCAGAAAATCGCCGAAGCTACGGAAATGATGAAACGGATCAACGCCGCCTATACGGACGTTTGCAAGCTAAGGAACATCAAATGAAGGACGTTCCCTCGCCAAATTTCAATGACCGCGTCGCGAACGCTAAACCGGCGCTCGTCATCGTGCATTATACGGGCATGGATACGGCTGAGACCGCCCTCGCCCGCCTGCGCGACCCCGGTAGCGAAGTCAGCGCCCATTACATGATCGACGAAGATGGCTCTCTTTTTCGGCTTGTCGATGAAGTCAAACGCGCTTGGCACGCGGGCCGCGCCTATTGGAAGGACGAACGCGACATCAACAGCCTTTCTATCGGCATTGAGCTTGTCAATCCGGGCCATGCCTTTGGCTATCGCCCTTTTCCGAAGATTCAAATTGCGACGCTCAAAACGCTGCTTCACGACATTTTTCGCCGGTGGGACATACGAACCGCGAACCTTTTAGGACATAGCGACGTCGCCCCCGCACGCAAGCAGGACCCAGGCGAATATTTTCCATGGGAAGAACTGGCTACCGAACGGCTTGGCCTTTGGCCCGAACCGTTGCCGCAGGATCGCCGCGAAAGCACCCAAGGCGAAGCCTATGAACTTTTGCGGCGCATTGGCTATGAATGCCCCAAGACGGACGAGAATATTTGTCTCGCCGCCTTGCACGCTTTTCAACGCCATTATCATCCCGAAGTGCTCATGGACGAAGAAACGCCGGAAACGCTGGCACGCCTGCGCGCGCTGGTTCGCCTTTGCGGCGTTTGATTCTTCGTTAGATTCGCCCTCCCTAGGGTGTGTTGACATTTGAGGGAATCCGCGTCGAAAACCAAGGTTTTCGAGAACCGGAGCGCAGCGTACTTTGCGTACGTGAGCACCGGAAGCGCAGAAAAACCTTGGTTTGCAGGCCGGAGAACCTTGAATGGCAACACGGCCTAAGCTGGCGTCCAAAGCGGAACGTCCTGCCCTTCCTTGATCGCCTGCGCGAGCGGCGCGAACTCTTGCGCAACGCTGTCGTAAACGGGCCGTTTGAAATCGACGATCATGCCGGGCGCTTGCGAAAGCTCAACCCAACGCCACGCGACGAATTCGGGCAATTCGGGTTCGTCCTTGCCGGTAATATCAATATCGCTATCTTGTCCCAAAAAACGCAACGCAAACCAAAGTTGCTCTTGCCCGCGATATTTGCCGCGAAACACGCCTTTTTTGTATTGCAGATAATCGGGGAATTCATAGCGCAGACGCTCTGGCATTTTGCCGATGATCTCGGCCTTGTCGGTTCCGATTTCTTCCTTCATCTCACGGAAAAGAGCTTTGTGCGGTTCTTCGCCCTTTTGAATGCCGCCCTGCGGCATTTGCCAAGCGCCATGACGGTCGCGCCGTTCGGCGACAAGAACCAAACCTTGCGCGTTAAAAAGACAAATGCCGACGCTATTGCGATAAGGCAACCCAGAGGAAAGAAAAGTTACTTCATGCTCAGCCATTGTCGTCCCTTTATCTCTTTTTATTCAACCATCGCCGATACCGGCGCAAGAACGATCCCGCGCGCGGCCAAATCTTTGGCCCAAAGCTCAAGCCGCTCAATCGTAACGGGCAGCGGCGAGGCTATGGCAAGCACGCGGCCATGAGCGCGCGCCTCGTATTCAAGTTGAGCTAAAGCCGCATCAATCGCGGCGGGCATCGGATCAGCATCAATGCGACGCGAACAAACGGCAACAGGAACCTGCGCCCGATGAGCCAAATCAAACACGACGCTGTGCTCAGCCAGGCGCGTATCAAGAACCATAAGCCCGCGATCATGCAGCTCATTCAAAACGGCCGACAGTTTGTCCGTATCGCTGGTAAAGCGCGAGCCCGTCAGCGTCGTTACGCCAACATAACCCGCACCGCGCTGCATAAACGCCTCAAGGCGGCTGACATTATCGGCATTCGGCAGCGTCGTTAAAAGCGCCCCCGGCCCCGGATCGCTGCGCGGAAAATCAAGCGGCTCCATCGGAACGGAGATCAAGGTTTCGTGGCCATCTTGCCGCGCGCGCCTGAGCCAATCGCTCAACGCATCGCTCTGCGCGTCAAAAACAAGCGTCGCTGCCGCAGGCGTACGACGCAAAGCTGCATCGGTGGCAATACGCGAAAGCCCCAGATCAACCATGACAAGCGCTATATGCGGGCGCGGATCGGCCTTATCAAACGGGCGCGCATAAACGATCCACGGCTTGCGGCCATCCGCACCAATCTGCGGCAAAAAACCAGCACCAACTTGTTGGGACAAATCCTGATCGGGTGCGGCCTTCATGCGGCTTGCCATATCGGTCGCATCGTTAAACGCTATGGCAGCTTTTGCGGCATCGCTATTAGGTATAATGGGCGCCACAGCAGGTTCCGCCGCAGGCACAGCGTTCACGGAAGGCGCGGCTTCTTCTTCGGCGGTTTCTTTTCCAACAGGCTCGGAGGCGGCGGTCGCCTCAGACGCATCGACCTTAGGCGAGGTTCCATCCGACACGGGCCATAGGGTCACGCAACCGACGCCAATCCCACCAAGAAAAATCAAGAGCCAAAGCAATTTGAACCAACGCGGCAGGCGAGCCAGAAACGTTTCCCGCCGCGCGGCCAGCGCAGCCCGGAAAGCTATTTCAAGAGGATCTTGCCCGCCGTCTTCGCTCACTTCTTCGTGCCTGTTGTTTTGGGAGAAGGTTCGGCCGCCTCGGGCTCGCTCGACGTCTTGCGTTCAAAAAGATGGATGCCCCGGATCAGATCGAGCGCGCGCTCAAGCTGATAATCATAGGCGTCTTCCTTTTTCTCGTCGTCGCCTTGATCTTTACCCTTGGTCTTGTCTTTGACCTTGGCATCCTTTTTATGATCGGCGGCGTCCGTATCTTCGTCGTCCTTCTTGGCTTCCTTTTCTTTATCGGCTTTCTTGGACGTATCGTTCGCCAAAGCGCCACGCAGATCGGCTTCGCGCAGGCCATGGCCCGCCGCAATTTCCTCAAGCTTCGCGGGCTGGACTTCGATGTCCGGCTCAATGCCCTTGGCTTGGATCGAACGGCCCGACGGCGTGTAGTAACGCGCGGTCGTCAAGCGCATCGCGCCCGCACCCGCAATCGGGATGATCGTTTGGACAGAGCCCTTACCAAAGCTCTTGGTGCCGAGCAAAATCGCGCGATGGTGATCTTGCAAAGCGCCCGCGACGATTTCCGAAGCCGAGGCCGAACCGCCATTGATCAAAACGACCATAGGCTTGCCCTTGGTTTTGTCGCCGCCCTTGGCAACATAGACCAGATCTTCTTCTTTGTGACGGCCACGCGTCGAGACAACATCAAGCCCCGGCTCAAGGAACGTCCCGGACACAGAAATAGCTTGGTCCAAAAGACCGCCCGGATTGTTGCGCAAATCGAGCACATAACCGACAAGCTTCGGACCGATTTTCTGTTCGGCCTCCGCCATCGCCTTATCAAGGCCCGGTTGTGTTTGCTCGTTAAAGGTACGAATGCGGATATAGGCAACGTTGTCTTTTTGATCCCATTTGACGGATTGCACATGAATAACGGCACGCGTCAATGTCACGTCGAAAGGCTGACCGCTGATACCGCCGCGACGAACCGTAAGAACAACCTTGGTCCCCGGCGCACCGCGCATTTTATCGACGGATTCGTTGAGCGTCATTTCTGTGACGGGCTTGCTATCGATATGCGTAATCAAATCGTTCGGTTGCAACCCGGCCTTGGCCGCAGGCGTATCGTCGATCGGCGAAATGACCTTGACCAAATTGTCTTCCATCGTGATTTCGATGCCAAGTCCGCCGAACTCGCCACGCGTTTGCGTTTGCATATCTTCAAAGCTTTTCTTATTCAAAAAGCCTGAATGCGGATCAAGCGACGACAACATGCCGTTAATCGCATTTTCGATCAGCTTGTCGTCTGAAACTTCATCCACATAATCGGCGCGCGTGCGTTCAAGCACATCGGCGAAGAGCGTCAGTTGTTTATAGGTGTCGCTGCTGCTGGCATCCGTTTTGGTTTCAGCCGCATCGCTGCGATCGACGCTTTTCGCCTGAAGGCTTGCGCCAATCGGCAATGCGAACAAAACGACCAGCCCAAGGATAGCCCAAAAACGTGAAACGGGACGAGACATCAACGAACTCCGGATCGAATCGAAAAAAAAAGAAGACGGGGCGCAGTTTAACCAAGCTTTGCCCCTCGGGGAAGGGAGAGATTTACCCCCTTTTCCACCCGCCCGTCCATCGGTCTTATTTAGGCCTTACTAAGTTGATCGTAGGAGAGAAGCGTCTCAATAAGGGCGGGGAAATCCTTGAAAACCACCATATTCGGCCCATCTGACGGTGCATGGTCGGGATCGGGGTGCGTTTCAAGGAAAACAGCCGCAACGCCAACGGCCACCGCCGCACGCGCCAAAACCGGAACAAAGCGCCGTTCACCGCCGCTCCGGTCGCCCTGCCCGCCCGGTTGTTGCACCGAATGGGTGGCGTCGAAAACGATGGGATAGCCCGTTTCGGCCATAATCGGCAACGAGCGCATATCCGAAACAAGCGTGTTATAGCCAAAGCTTGCGCCGCGTTCGCACAAAAGAATCCGCTCATTTCCCGTTGAGGCGATCTTAGCCGCAACGTTCTTCATGTCCCACGGCGCGAGGAACTGGCCTTTTTTGATATTGATGACTCGGCCCGTGTTGCCCGCCGCGATCAGCAAATCCGTTTGACGGCACAAAAAGGCCGGGATCTGCAAAACGTCCACAACTTCGGCCACCTGTGCGCATTGCTGCGTTTCGTGAATATCGGTCAAAACCGGGAGGCCTGACGTTTCGCGCACTTCGGCTAAAATCGGCAACGCCTTATCAAGACCAATACCGCGCTCTGTTTTGATCGAGCTGCGGTTGGCCTTATCGAACGACGTTTTATAGATCATTTGAACGCCGTACTTGCGTCCGATTTCTGCAATAGCCGCGCTCATTTCCAGCGCTTGCGCGCGCGATTCCATCTGGCACGGGCCCGCGATGATCGTAAGCTTCAAATCGTTGCCGATGGTATAGGCCCCGCCCTTCGGCAAGGGAATTTCAACATGCTTGTTCATTCTTTTTCCGTTCCTTGAAGATCCATCTTTTCGCGACGGCGATAGCTGATATAGCCAACCGGCAACATCGCCAGATACACCAACGACATAAGCGAAAGCGTTTTCCACGTATTCGTGAAAAGCCCCGCCGCCAAAACGCAAACGCACGCCATGATCGGCGCAACGAGGATTGGCGAAACGCGCCGCCCCTTCATCGCCAAAGTCGGCAAACGGCTGACCATCAGGCTGCCGACAACAATCATCCACGCAGCTAAAGCGGGCGCTGGCGGCGTCAGTTCGTCACCAAAAGCCAATGTCAGGAAAAGCGGCATCAACGCGAGCCCCGCACCTGCCGGAGCCGGAATGCCCGTGAAATAACCCTTTGTCCATTTTGGTGCCGCAAGGTCCTCCAGCATCGTGTTGAACCGCGCCAAACGCAGCGCGCAGCACGAAGCAAAAACCAAAACGGCGATCCACCCAAAGCCGGACGTATCGGATTGCAACGCCCAAAGATACAAAACAAGGCCCGGTGCAATACCAAAGCTTGTCAAATCGGCCAAAGAATCCAGCTCAGCGCCGAACTTGCTGGCGCTGTTCAAAAGGCGCGCAACGCGGCCATCCAAAACGTCAAACACGCTGGCCACAACGATCGACAAAGCGGCCAATTCAAACTTGCCAATCAACGCCAAACGCACGGCTGTCATGCCACAAAAAAGCGAGAACATCGTGAACATGTTCGGCAAAAGCCGCGCCATCGGATAGCCGCGCACAAAGCGGCGTTCGTTCTTTATTTCGTTGGTAAAGCCAGCCATTATCGCACCTCTCCTTCGCGGACGTTTTCTTGACTTAGCGCGTCGGCTAAGACCGTTTCACCGCCCAAAACCGTTTGACCGACGCAAACCATCGGCTGCATACCCTGCGGCAAATAAAGATCCGTCCGGCTCCCAAAACGGATCAACCCAAACCGCTCACCCGAGCGAAGCGTATCGCCAATCGAAGACCAGCAAACGATCCGGCGCGCAATCAAGCCAGCGATCTGCACAACGCCAATTTTCTGGCCTTTAAAGGGATGCTCGCCCGTCATCGTAAGCGCCAACGCATTGCGTTCATTATCGACGCTGGCCTTATCGAGCGAAGCGTTAAAGAACTTGCCCGGACGATAAATCTTATCCACAACGGTTCCCTCAATCGGGCATCGGTTGATATGCACATTAAAGATGCTCAAAAAGATGCTAATGCGCAGACGCTTTTCGCTGCCAAGGCCGAGTTCTTCATCCGGCACAACTTCGGTAATCAGGCAAACGCGGCCATCAGCAGGGCTAATGACAAGCCCCGGACGTACAGGCGTAACCCGCTTTGGATTGCGGAAAAAATAAATAACCCACGCAAGCAGCACAACGCCAACAAGGAAAGCCATACCGCCAATAAGCGCACAGCCAAGAAAAATCCCAGCGGCAATAGCGATAAAAGGCCACCCGGCTGGGTGGATAAAGGAAGCGTGATTGTTCATGGGTGAGATTCCGAATCTTGTTAACTTTGTCGTGTGGCAAGGAGCGTAGCGAAGTATGGCTCTTTTGAAAAGCTTTGAAAACGTCCCTTTTGTTAAAGACATTTTAAAGATCGCCCTCGTACTGTTGAGCAGGTTCGCTTATTCTTAGCGCGCCGCCTGTCTTTGACCCTTTCTTGCGTCGATCTTATGGCTCTTCAAACGACATCCTCAGCGCCGCTTGTCACGCCGTGTCCTTCGGACAGCGCGAGTTCTTTTGGCTCGCAGACTCGCCTTAAAAATTTCGTCAAAGATACGAACCAATTTCTGCGTGAAATCAAGCCGCCTGCCGTCAGTAATATCGGTTTTACCGCTATGGGGATTCCCTTTAAAGCGCGGCATATCCCTGGCGACAACACTTCACACCTGCTGATTTGGGGCACTTTGGGCTATTTGCCCTATACCGTTTCGTCTCAAGAAAAGCGGCGGGAGCTTATCGCGATCCTTGAAGCGACGCACCGTTTGCGCGCGGTTCGCTTTGGCGTCGATCAAAACATGCAAATCCTCGTTGTTGGCGAATATAATATTTCCCTTCCGCCCGCACCGGATTATATCTTTGTCCCCTTGGTTCGTTTTTTAGAAGAAGCCATTCCTTTTATCAGGTTAATCGGCGCTTATTTGTAAAAACGGTTCCAAGCGACTAAAACACGCCTACCCCGGTAGGTCGCTTTGACATAAAACAGGAAGTTAAGCCGTGACTATTCAATCCGTATGTGTCTATTGCGGTTCATCGAACCGCGTTGATGAATCTTATAAGCAAATTGCCCGCGACGTTGGAACGGCTATTGGCCAGCATAATCTTCAGCTCGTTTATGGCGGCGGTGCCGTCGGCCTGATGGGACTTGTGGCCGATTCCACGCTCAGCGCTGGTGGCAAAGTCATCGGCATCATTCCCGAACATATCCGCGCCCACGAGGTTCAGCACAAGCACCTCACCGAATTGCATGTCGTCGATTCCATGCACACGCGCAAAGACCTGATGGTTGAGAAATCAGATGCCTTCATCGTTCTGCCCGGCGGGTTTGGCACGCTGGACGAGGCATTCGAAGTTTTGACGTGGAAGCAGCTTGCTTTGCACAACAAGCCCATCGTGATCTATAACGCGGACGGCTTTTGGACGCCCCTTTTGACCCTGATCGAACACATGATCGAAACCGGCTTTGCCCCGTCAAGCAACCGGAGCATCTTTAGGGCAGCCACCACCATCGACGAGCTGTTTACCGCGCTGAACGCGCCCATCCCGCGTTCGTTCGGGCCGGAAGAAAAATGGGCCTAATAAAGCCAAAGTGATAAAAAAACGCTGCTATCTTTATCAAGACAGCAGCGTTTTTTATGCAAACTTCCCAGCAAATAGGAAAAACTTTACGAGGCCAGGCCCTTCTTCTTGCCCATGGCTAAGAACTTTGCCTGACGGCTCGCCAAAAGCGCTTTGCCGTCGCGGTTCATAAGCTCAGAGAACGCCTGTTCAATCGCCTTTTCGACGGCCTCAAACATAAAGGCAGGCTGACGATGCGCGCCGCCAAGCGGTTCTGCGATGATCTTGTCGATCAAGCCCAACTGCAACAAATCCTGCGCCGTCAGGTGGAGCGCAGCGGCCGCTTCGGGCGCTTGCGCAGCGCTACGCCACAAGATGGAGGCGCAGCCTTCCGGCGAAATGACAGAATAAATCGCGTGTTCAAGCATCAGGATTTTATCGCCCGCCGCAATCGCAATCGCGCCGCCGCTACCGCCTTCGCCAATGACGATGGGGATGAGCGGCACTTCAACCGAGAAACACGTTTCAATCGAACGCGCAATCGCTTCAGCTTGGCCGCGCGCTTCGGCGTCCACGCCCGGGAAAGCGCCCGCCGTATCGACCAGCGTAATGATGGGAAGGCCAAAATGCTCAGCCAAACGCATCAAACGCTGCGCCTTACGATAGCCTTCGGGTTTAGCCATGCCAAAATTATGACGAATGCGGCTTTCGGTATCGTGGCCTCGTTCTTGGCCGATGATCACACAAGCCTGCCCGCCAATGCGGCCAAGGCCGCCAATGATCGCCTGATCTTCGGCAAACAAACGGTCGCCCGCCAGCGGCGTAAAGTCCGTCACGATTTCGCGAATATAATCCAAGCAATGCGGACGGTCGGGATGGCGCGCGACCTGAACCTTCTGCGCCGGGGTCAGCTTGCTATAGATGCCGCGCAATTGGCGATCGACTTTTTCCTGCAAGCGCGAAACTTCGTCCGCAATGTTGACGCTGCCGTCATCGGACAGATGCCGCAGCTCTTCAATCTTCGCTTCGAGTTCGATAACCGGTTTTTCAAAATCAAGAACTTGCATGGGACCTACTTTAACGTTGACCAAATTTTTCTTGCCCTCGGTGCTACCACGAAGGCATCGTCTTGCGCAATTGGCGCTGCTAACATTCCGTCATATAACGATAATTCAAAGCGTCAACCACTTCTTTTTCTCTCTTGTAATAACCCGGGCGGCGGCCAAAAGGCTGAAAGCCCGTTTTTTCGTAAAGAGCCCGGGCTGCTGCGTTATCCGCCGCAACCTCAAGAAAAACGACGCGCACGTCCGGTATCGTTAATGCCTGTGCAAGCAAAGCTCGCCCTAGGCCCTGTTGCCTGGCACCGGGCGCGACGGCTAATGTCAAAACTTCCATTTCATCGGCGGCTTTTTGCAAAAGAATAAAGCCGCAAGGCTGCGCCTCGATCTCCGCCACCCACGCAAGCGTCGTCGCGAGCGAGAGGCTGCCCTCGATCTGGCTTTCGCCCCATCTTTCTTCTGGCACAAAGCAAGCCGCATGGATCGCGGCAAGCGCCGCCCTATCCGCGCTTTGTGCCGGGCGCAGGGAAACCATCGTCAAACGGCCTCGCACGGCTTCATTGTCACATCCGGCGCGCGCAGATAAAGCGGACGCGGCGTCAAGCCCGGATCAGCCGGATCAGCGCTAGCAGCCAAAGAAGCACAGGTTTGCGCCTCAGGCTCCGTAGGTGGCACGAACAAGGCCGAGGCGATCAACGTTGCCAAGGGCGCCTGCGCATCGCCTGCGATCCGCAAAGCGGGATGAGCCTGCACGAGCGCTGCGATTTCATCAGGCGTTTGCATAGCGGCCTCGCCGACTGGCTGGCCGACGGGCGCATAAAGCCGCGTATAAAGTTCAAGCCGCCGGGATTCCAAAACGACGAGAAGCTCCTTCGCTCTGGACGCCTGTTGCGCCGCATGCACGGCAAAACGGTCAATGCCAAGCACGGGCTTTTCCGCCGCAAGGCCGATGGCCCGCGCGCAGGCAAGACCAATGCGCAGTCCCGTAAAGCTGCCCGGCCCGCGCGTTACGGCAATCCGGTCAAGATCGGCATAAGCCCAAGCTGCCTTGGCCATCAATTCTTCAATCAATGGCATAAGCCGCGCGTCTTGGCCGCGCGCCATCGTCTCCACAGACTGGGCACAAACGGCTCCATCCACCCAAAGGCAAACGCCGCAACCGCTTCCCGCGCAATCAATCGAAAGAATACGCATCGCGTTACGGCGCTACCGGACAAGAAACGTCGCTTGCCGGTTCAATATTTGTTAAAACGCCCGCCACAGCAAACTCACCGTAATCAATCGTCATCGAACGCGCGACGCCATTGGCTTGCAGCACAAGATCCATTTCGTAATCGGGCTGTCCCGTTTGATCGTCCGGCGCATAAAAGGCCAAACGCACAGGCCAAGCAGGCGACGCCAAAAGAGGGCTTTTCGCTAAATCAGGGTTCATTTCCGTTTGCTGTGGCGTGGCCATTTTTCCACCGATAAAGGCGCTGACAAAAGCCGAACCCGCATCGTCCGATCCATCGAACACGGGTTTTGTGAACATTTTTTCGCCTGCCAACGCCTTTTCGATAATCATCATCGTATGCGCAGACGGGAACAGCATTTCGTTTGACAGCTCCATCTTCTTTTTATCTTTTGGCACGGCATAAACGGCCTCGCCCCCTTTCGGGCTCAACGTCGCGCGGCCGCGAAAAACATCATCAACTTCGCCGTTCGTTTGACGGCGAATATTGTAGTTATATTTGCTGCCGTCTTTCGCTTCCCACGTCACAACCGAGCTTTCCACGTCAGATTGGTCGCCTTCGGCGTAAATGAAATGAAGCTTCATGTGTTGTTGAATGGCCCACCCGTCACACGCATCGCCCCAATCAAAAAGCATCGTACCCGTAACACTTGAAATCGCGCTGCCGTTCTTGATCTTGCCAAGCGCCATTTTATAGACCGCCCGGTGCGGCATGATTTTCACACCAGCAGGCACCGCAAGCGTTGGCGCGGCAGGCACAGATTTCTCTTCAGCCCCGGCATTTCCCGACACGGCGCAAAAGGCCACCAAGGCCAAAACAGATAAAAGACGTTTCATAGCAATGAACCGAAGAACAAAGAAAAGCGGACGCTTTTCGAAAAAACGCCCCTCCGCTTTACCCCATTCGGGGTGTCAAAAACAAGCTTAGGCAAAAAATACCGCATAGGCGGGCGAAAAAGCCTAGCGTTTCCGCCAAAATTTCGCTCATGGTCTTTTTTGTTTTCGATAAAACAATAAGTTATCCACAAGGTCCTTTTGGCCCATCTCTTGCATATTTCCTATTATTCCGGGCCCACGCCGGCCTTTTTGAGGGAGTCCTTGCGATGAATACGCTGTCATTGTCGAATCGTACGTTGCCACGGTCGCTTACGCCGCCGCCTTTTGATGCTGGCACTTTTCTCGACATTATGCCGAGGCCGCGTCCCGCGATCGACTCTGTGGAACAGGCTTTGTCTCTTCTGCACGATGCCGAAGAACTTATCCGCGCACAGGAAGATCAAATCCGCGAACTTAAGAAATATGCGCTGACGGACACTTTAACGGGCCTCCTCAACCGCACCGGTTTTCTGGGCGCTTTGCGCCGCGAGCTTGTCATCGCGCGCCGCACAGAAAAACGCGCCGGGCTTTTGATCTTGCTTGATCTCGATTCCTTTGCGCAGGTCAACGACATGTACGGCCACGATGCGGGCGACAATTGCCTGCAAACCGTCGCCAACGTTCTGATCAACGAGGTGCGCAGCAGCGATTACGTCGCGCGTCTGGAAAGCGACTCTTTCGCCCTACTCCTCCCGCAGATAAGCATGAAAGCGGCGGGCGCACGCCTTGAAACAATCGACCGCGCGCTCAACAACCGCGTCATGCACAGCCGCGCGCACGCCATCCCGCTCAAAGCCAGCTTTGGCTTTGCCGTTTTACAGGAAACGGAAACGCCCGAAACGCTTTTGATGGCCGCTGATAAGCGCCTTTATACCAGCAAAGCCCGCCGCAAAATGGGCATGAAGGGCTAAAGGAATAACCTCCAGCCTTGGTCGCAAATGGCTCTCTCCCCCTTTACCGCTGTGGCAAAGGTTGCCCTTCGCAAAAGGCCAAGGCTGGAGGTTACGTTTTTAAAACAAATTGAAAGCGGCGTGTTGCAGGGAAGCATAGAGCCAAAGGCTCCAAAGAGCGAACCCATAGCCCCCGATAACAAAAATACCGTCACGTTGCAAAAGCCCCAACGCCAGACAGGCCATGCCAAGCGTCGGCGGCACATTTAGGAACGGAACGGGGATTGCCACCAGAAGCCCCAAGAACAGGGCCGCCATGGCATGAATCCGCACCGCCAGCGGACCGTCTGTTAGAAAAAGAAAACGCGGGCAAATCGCCTTTTCGACGAGCGTCAAAAAGTGCTCGGCCTTGGCGAGGCCTTTTTGCAAAAGCAGCCCTTCAATTTTGAACTCGCTTAGAAACGCAGGCATAACGGGCTCAGGCAGACCGAGCGCCATTTGAACAGCCAAAGTCGCCATGGCCGCGCCAAAAAACAGCGACAGCCCCGGCAGCATAAAGATGGCCAGATTGAGCAACGCAAGAACAAGCAGGAGAAAGACGAATCCGTGGACGCCTATCAGCCGCAGACCTTGGCGAACCGTTAAAGGTTCGTCTTTTGGCAAAACACTCGCCAAATCGCGAACAATTTGCGAAAGCGCCTTGGCATTATTTTGAGAAAAAGGATCGGAGGACGATTCGCCCAAGCGGGAACTCACGCCCGGCCTTAAGCGACCTTCGTTCCGCCCAGCTTTGGCAATTCGGCGATAATCCGATCGACAAGCTTGCTGGCATCCGGCGTATCCGCGCCCTTTGTAAACTTGCCGCGAAGATCGTGCATCACTTCGTCAACGACGAAAGCACGCACTTCGGCAGCCGCTTCTTCTTGAACGCGCGCGATGCGGTCCAGAGCCATTTGCTCTTGACGAGCCAACGACTTTTCCAGCTCAACCTGCGCGTCTTCGCGCAAACGAACGGCATCGCCCTTGGCCTTGGTGACAATAGCTTCAGCTTCTTGGATCGCTTGGCCTTGGCGCGCCTGATAATCCTTGAGCGTCGCATCGGCTTCAGCACGAAGACGTTTGGCTTCTTCAAGTTCTTTGATGACCTTGCCGATTTCACCATCCAGCCAACCGGCAATCGCTTTCCGAGCTGCATAGAAAATCAGGGCAACGCAGAGAACGGCCGCAACGCCATACCAGAAGGTCGTATCGTTTAAAAAGCTTTCTTCCATGTGCCCCTCGTCCTGGACGTGGTCGTTACTTTAGATATTCACTTGCATGATCTTGGCATAGATATCCTGCACAAGACCATTGACGTATTTAGGCGCTTCTTCCATCGCCTTTTGACGGGCGAGCACGATATTTTCTTCAGCGACCTGCGCCCGATGGTGCAAGTCTTTCTGAAGCTTTTCGTTGTGCTTTTCCGATTCCTTTGCCGATTCCACCAAAATGGCGCTCACGGTTTCCTGCGCCTCTTGACGGGCCTGAGCCAAAGCCGCTTCGTAGTCAGAAACGACCTTCTGCGCCTCTTCGCTGGCCTTGCGAGCCGCATCGAGGTCAGAGCCCAAAATCGCCGCGCGATTCGCCTGTGTCTTTTGGATGCCCGGCGCGCCGAACAACTGCATGAACAGGAAAAACACGACGAAGCTCGTCGTAAACCAGAAGATGACGCCCGGATAGAGGGTGACATCCAACTGCGGCAAAGAGCCGCCCGCATGCTCTTCCGCCATCGCAGGCAGAGGGGTCATAAGTAAGGCGGCGCAGGCCGCAGATAGGATGTCAACTCTCTTCATGGTACGTTCTTTTCCGCTTTGTTAAAGGGCGGGAATACTTCAGGTCTTAGGCGACGAAGATAAGCAACGTCGAGATAACGAAGCTCATCAGCAAGACGAGTTCGGTCGAAGCGAAACCGATAAGACCGACCATACGCATTTTGTCGTCAGCCGCCGGATTACGAGCGACCGAGGTCAGCCATGTCGAAAACACCGTGCTGAGACCATAACCGGCACCCAAAGCACCGCCGACCATCGCGATGGCAACGGCGAGAAACTTCATAGCGGAAGCATCCATGATAAAACTCCTTTTACGCGTTTAGTTAGGGGTTGAGACTTCTTACTCTACCTTCTTAATGCATCTCAAGAGCATCTCGTAGGTAAACGGCACTTAGAACCGTGAAGACATAGGCTTGAATCAGAGCTACGAAAAGCTCAAAAGCCACAATCGCCACGTCCATGATGACGGGAAAAACGCCGACAGAAGCGACCCAACCAGAGGTCGCAATCGCCGCCACCATAGCTGCAAAAACTTTGAGAAGAATGTGGCCCGCCAGCATGTTCCCAAAAAGACGGAGTGACAAGCTGAACGGACGAATAAAGAAGGAAACAAACTCAAGAACCGCCAAAAACGGAACCAAGATCCCCGGCACGCCGTGCGGCACAAAAACATTCAGAAACTTGAAGCCATGACGCCAGAACCCAGCGACGATAATGACGGCAAGCACAGAGAAGGAAAGCAGCAGATTGGCAACCAACTGAGAGGTCGGCGTATAGATGCCCGGGATAAGACCGAACAAATTGCACAGGAGGATAAACATGAAAAGCGTAAAGACAAACGGCAAGAACGGCTTTGCCTTTGGCCCAGAAGCTTCATCGACGACGCCGACGATAGCGTTATAGACAATTTCAACAAAAACCTGCCAGCGACCCGGCACAACCGCGCGGCGACGCAGCGGCAAGAAAACAAGGAGGCTGCCGAAGACGACCGCCAAGACGCACGCCAATGAGAAGTTCGTGAACGTGATCGGATGGCCCGCTAACGAAAAAAGCGACCCCGACATGTCGTGGACTTCAAACTGCGCAATCGGCGAATGTAAACCCATTGTCGTCCCCTATTCTTTTTTTGCATCCGAGCCATCTTGCCCTTTTCTTCTTCCTTCGTCCAGAGTGTGAACAAGAGAATAGAAACCGCCGATGAACCCGACAAAGACCATAGAAAGCATGATCCAAGGCCCGGTTTTCAATTGATCGTCCAGAAAGCCACCCAGAACGGTAGGCACGATGACCATAGCAACAAAATCCGACCCGATTCGCATCGCGCGAACAATGCTGCTATGTGCCCCCAAAGATTCGCCCTCCCTTCGACGTGAAGGATTGGCTTCTTTTTGAGCCTTACTTATCCGCGCTGAAAGCGCTTCAAGCTTTTGCTGATCGGAATCGCTGACCATTGCTCTCCCGTTCCAGCCGATTTAGAAAACCGGGCGCAAGGTAGGTGGCCTTCGCGTAGGTGTCAAGCGGGGTTTTTCAAAGGCCTTGCGTAAACGTCGCCTTGCATCCGGGAATAGGCTTTTTCTCCTTCCCATTTAGGCAAAAAAGACGCTTTGAGGCCAATCGTTACGCTTTAGGTGTGAGATAAAGGTTTTTCTCTTACAAAACGCTCAGCATACTGGCTACCAGCGGATGGCGCACCGTATCCTTTTCCGTCAGGCGCACAACTTCGATTCCCTCGATCGTTTCAAGGCGTTGCGCAATATCGGACAGCCCCGAAAGACCGCCCAAAAGATCGCTTTGGTCCGGATCGCCCGTCAAAACCATCGTTGAGTGCCACCCAAGGCGCGTGAGCAGCATTTTGAGCTGCGTATAGGTGCAGTTTTGCGCCTCATCGATCACGACGAAGGCATTATTGAGCGTACGCCCCCGCATAAAGCCGATAGGCGCGATTTCAATAATGCCGTCCAGAATATATTGCTTGAGCCGTTTGACGCCCAGACGGTCGTTCAGCGCATCGTAGAGCGGCCGTAAATACGGTGCCATCTTTTCCTGCAAATCACCGGGCAAAAAGCCCAAAGTCTCGCCAGCCTCAATCGCCGGACGCGAAAGGATGATTCGATCCACCTTCCCCGTCTCAAGAGATTCGACCGCAGCGCTGATCGCCAGATAGGTTTTGCCCGTACCGGCTGGTCCGACCGCCACGACAAGGTTGTTTTTGGCCATGGCCTCCATCAAAGCGGCTTGGTTGTCATTTTGCGGCTTGATATGGCGCACATACCGTTGATCGCGGCGGTTATGAAAGTCCGGTTGTTCCAAAGGAGCCCACGGAGCCGAGGAAGGAAACGGCGCGACATTACCGCGACGTTCATAACGACTATCCTGATCTTCATGGCGAGAGCGTCTTTTCGACATGCTATCCTCGTTTTTCTTTGATGGACCGTGCCTGGTCACAATTGCCCCCACCGCAGAGGCGATTGCTTTAGGTTGCGTCTTATTTTCACAGAGTGAAGGAGAGTCTCCCCGTTAAGGGGGCGGCAAATCTCAAGACAAAGAGCAGGATTGCTTGCTATGATTTGGCCTCGTTCTTTGATCGCCGCTTTGAGACGCGGCCCTTCGAAATTAAGTATTAAGTCAAGGCGTTAACAAGTTCCTAACAGACGGCTTTGGTTAACGTGTCCTTTGCAACCGTTTTGCGGCAAGGCAAGCTTGACAAAAGCGTCCTTTCGCCCTAGGTTGCGGCCTCTTTCGACAAGATTGCAGCCACTTCTCTACCAAGGAGCTGGCCTTTAAAAGTGGAATAAGGGAATAAGACAATGAAAGTTTCCAACTCGCTCAAGGCCCTCAAAGTTCGCGACAAAGCTTGCAAAATCGTCAAGCGCAAGGGCCGCGTGTACGTCATCAACAAAAAGAACCCCCGCTATAAAGCGCGTCAGGGCTAAGCTTTTTTCGATTCCTCCGTCTTTCCGCTTATGCGGAATGATTCGTTGAGAGATCGTAGGACAACGAAAAAGGGCGCCGGTTTTTAACCAGCGCCCTTTTCGTATGTCTAAAATCTGGACCACATAAACTCACCAGTTCTGCCTGGGATGGGCGTTTTTTTGACGAACGCCTTTACCAATTTTCGTCACTCCCGCGACCTGTCGCGCCGAAGCCCTGTAGGGGCGTAGGGGGAAGGCCGGGGTCCAGGGACACAAGAACCAAGACCTATCATAACGACCCTGGATCCCGGATCATCGCGGTTCGCATGCGCTTACCGCTCGTCCGGGATGACGAAGGTTCTAACGGGTATGCCGTTATTAGCAACGGGCGCTCCATGCAATGGCCCCTCCCCAGACCCATCCCGCAAGGGGTGGGGCTTTCTTGAAGGGCCTCGCCCTTATCACTTTCGTCACTCCCGCGACCTGTCGCGCCGAAGCCCTGTAGGGGCGTAGGGGGAAGGCGGGAGTCCAGGACACAAGAACAAGCGCTGCTTTTAATGGCTCTGGATTGCTTCGCTTCGCTCGCAATGACGTCCTCATTAATAACAGCCGTCATTTCCGCGAAAGCGGAAATCCCGTATATTTTGAAAAAACCAAACGGGATTCCGGGTTCACGCTGCGCGTGCCCCGGAATGACGATGATTGCTAAAGGCTATGCCGTTTGCAACAACAGCCCTGCGCAGGCGGCCCCACGCAGGCGGCGGCGTTTGAGGAAATATAAAAAGCCTTTACCCGGCACGAACCTTGGCTAGGAACGTTTCAACCTCGTTGCGCAACGTCTCCGCATTGCGCGAAAGCTCGCTTGCCGTGCCCAGAACTTGCTCTGCGGCTGTGCCCGTTTGCCCCGCTGCCTCTGTCACCATCACAATGCTCGATGAGACTTCATGCGTTCCCTGCGCCGCCTGTTGCACGTTCCGGGCTATTTCCTGCGTCGCCGCCCCCTGCTCTTCGACCGCCGCCGCAATGTTCGCCGAAATATCACGCACGCGATCGATCACGTCCGCAATCACTTTGATCGCTTCCACCGCGCTGTTCGTCTCGCTTTGAACCGTGCTGATCTGGCCGCCAATTTCTTCCGTCGCTTTCGCCGTTTGGTTCGCCAAGGTCTTCACCTCGCTCGCCACCACCGCAAAGCCTTTACCCGCCTCGCCTGCACGCGCTGCTTCGATCGTCGCGTTCAGCGCCAGCAAGTTTGTTTGGCTCGCAATATCCGTAATCAGCTGCACAACCTCGCCGATCTTTGCCGCCGAAGAAGCCAGCTTTGTCACGATATTGTTCGTCCGCTTGCTTTCGTCCGCCGCCTGTTGCGCCACCTTTGCTGCTTCGGTCACACGCGCGCCGATCTCGCCCGTCGAGGCCGAAAGCTCTTCCGCCGCCGACGCCACCGTCTCCACATTCGTGCTGGCCTCGGTCGAAGCCGCGGCCACAGCCGTCGCCTGCGAAGTCGTCGTCCGTGCAATCGCGCTCATGCTCTGCGCCGTCGATTGCATTTCCGTCGAGGACGCCGCCAC